>FWPU01003481.1_pt1 | contig 39636 bp, 42 predicted proteins | sample 2228361 | NCBI WGS metagenome assembly FWPU01 (sample SAMEA103939777, study PRJEB20133) | metagenome | reverse complement strand
AAGGCGTTGGTCTACAACGCCTACCGTTAGTCATCTCGCTGCATTATGGGAACTTTGCAACAGAGCAATCAGGATTGGCCTAAACGGGTGAGTCTGGGCGGGCCATCGGCTATGATGGGTCGGTATGGCGAAGGACAAAGGCTTGGTTCCGCAATCCCAAGATTTCAACGAGTGGTACAACGAAGTGGTACTCAAGGCCGACCTGGTGGACTACGGCCCGGTGCGCGGCACCATGGTGGTCAAGCCCTATGGGTACGCCATCTGGGAGAACATCCAGCGTGAACTCGACCGCATGTTCAAAGAGACTGGCCACCAAAACTGCTACTTTCCCCTATTCATCCCCATGAGCTTCCTGCAGAAGGAAGCCGAGCACGTGGAGGGTTTTTCCCCCGAGCTGGCGGTGGTGACCCAGGCCGGCGGTGAAACCCTGGAAGAGCCGCTGGCGGTGCGCCCGACCTCCGAGACCATCATCGGCTACATGTGGTCTAGGTGGATTCGCACCTACCGCGACCTACCCCAACTCCTGAACCAGTGGAACAGCGTGGTGCGTTGGGAGCTGCGCACCAAGCTCTTCCTGCGCACCACCGAGTTTTTGTGGCAGGAGGGCCATACCGCCCACGCCACCCAGGAGGAGGCCGAGGAGGAAGCCCGGCGCATGGCCGGGGTCTATGCCACGGTGCTGCGCGAGTGGTGCGCCATTCCCGGTTGGGAAGGTCTTAAGACCGAATCAGAGAAGTTCGCTGGGGCAGTCTACTCCATCAGCTACGAGGCCATGATGCGCGACGGCAAGGCTTTGCAGTCGTGCACCTCGCACTACCTGGGCACCAACTTCGCCAGGGCCTTCGATATCCAGTTTCAAGACAAAGACCAGCAGAACAAGTACGTGCACACCACTTCCTGGGGCTTTACGACGCGGGTGGTGGGGGCCATCGTGATGACCCACGGCGATGATAAAGGTCTAATTCTACCCCCCCGGCTGGCCCCGGTGCAGGTGGTAATTGTCCCGATCTACAAGGCCGACACCCGCGAGGTGGTGCTGCCTGCGGCGGTGGAACTGGCCCATACCCTAAAGGCCGCGGGTATCCGGGTCTTCTTGGACGATCGCGACCAGTACAGTCCTGGTTATAAGTTCAACGAGTGGGAGCTGAAAGGGGTACCGCTGCGCCTCGAGGTGGGGCCGCGCGACGTGGAGGCCAAAACCGCGGTGCTGGCCAGCCGACTGGGGGGCAAGGAGACCGTAGGGGTGTCTGCCCTACCCGAGCTTATCCCGGCTCGCCTCGAGGCCTTCCAACAACAGCTTTACCAGCGGGCGCTGGCCTTCCGCGATGCGCACACCTGGGAGGTAGACAGCTACGAGGCCTTCAAGGAGAAGGTGGAGCAGGGCTTTGTCAAGGCCTTCCACTGTGGCGAGGCAGCCTGCGAGAAGCAGATTAAGGCGGAGACCACCGCCACCACCCGCTGCATTCCCTACGACGAGCCCGAGGCCCAAGGGCAGTGCGTGCGCTGTGGTAAGCCCAGCGTCTACGGCAAGCGGATTCTCTTTGCAAAGGCCTATTGAGCCATGAAAGCGGGGGTCAAAGGATCAAAGCCCAAAGCGGCCCGCAAGCAGAGCCGGCCTTTTTCCTTGCAGGCTAGAAAAAAGCGGGCGCTTAGGATGCTAGAGGTGATGGAGGCCCTTTATCCTCAGGCGGCCACCGAGCTTTTTCACCGCAATCCCTTTGAGCTGCTTATTGCCACCGTGCTCTCGGCCCAGGCCACGGATGCCGCGGTGAACAAAGCCACTCCGGCCCTCTTTGCCCGCTACCCCGACCCCCAGGCCTTGGCCCGGGCCACTCCCGAGGAGGTCGAGCCCTACATCAAAACCATCGGGCTATACCGCAGTAAAGCCCGGAACATCGTGCAGCTAGCCCGGCAGCTAGTGGAAAAGCACGGTGGCCAGGTACCCACCGATAAAGCCCAGCTACAGGCCCTCCCCGGGGTGGGCTGGAAGACCGCCACGGTGGTGCTGGGGGCCGCCTTTGGCATACCGGGGATTGCGGTGGACACTCATCTGACCCGCCTGGCCCACCGCCTGGGGCTTTCCCAGGAGAAAACCCCGGAGAAAATCGGGGCCGACCTAGAAAAGCTTTTCCCTCGGGAAAAGTGGGTTTTTGTCCACCATGCCCTTATCCTGTTTGGCCGCTACCGCTGTACTGCACGTAAGCCACGCTGCCAAGACTGCCCCCTCTATACCGAGTGCCAAAGCCAGGGGGCTTGGTAGCCTTACAGCACTTGTAGTAGGGCAAACTTCAGGTAGTGGGTCTCGGGCACGTTGAGCAAAACCGGATGATCCCAGCCCTGGCCGCGCTTCTCCAGAACCCTTACCGTGCGCTGGGCATCGGCGGCAGCCTCGGTGAGCATCTGGTAGAAGAGGGGTTCGCTTAGGTGGTGGCTACAAGAGGCGGTGGCCAGGATGCCCCCGCGCCCTAGGAGCTTCAAAGCCCGCAGGTTGATTTCTTTGTAGGCGGCGTAGGCGCGCTCGAGGTCGCGCTTGCTTTTGGCGAAGGCCGGAGGGTCGAGCACGATCAGGTTGTAACGGGCCCGGCGTCGCTCTTCCTCCCGCAGAAAATCGAAGGCGTTGGCCTCCTGGAAGGTGAGGTTGCTGAAGCCGTTGAGCTGGGCGTTTTCCTGGGCACGTTCTAGGGCGGCGGCAGAGCTATCTACCGCGATGACCTGGGTGAAGCCCCGGGCCAAGTGCAGGGCAAACGAGCCGTGGTAGCTGAACGCGTCGAGGGCCGATTGGCCCTGAAAACCTTCCATGCGCAGGCGGTTGTCGCGCTGATCCAAAAAGGCCCCGGTCTTCTGGCCCTGGTAAAGCTCGACCCGGTAGCGGATCGCGCCCTCTCGCACCACCACCTCCTCCGGCACGGCCCCCCGGAGTACCCGAACCTCCAGGGGTAGCCCTTCCAAAAGCCGGGACTTTTGGTCGTTTTTGGCTAGCAGGCTTTGCAGGGGCACTTCCTCTTGGATGACCTCAACCAGCTGGGGCATCAGGGGCTCCAAGGCCGCCGAACCCACCTGTAAGACCCCGTGTCCAGCGTAGTAGTCGAGCACCAGGCCGGGCAGCAGATCGCCCTCGGCGTGCACCAGACGGTAGCCCCCCTCGGGATCTTGGGCCAGAGCGGCCTGGCGCTGGCGCAGGGCTTGGCGTAGGTTCCCCAGCAGTACCTCCAGGGGGTTGGAGGCCTCGGCGAAACTAAAGGCCCGCACGGTGATCTCGGAGGCAGGGTTGTACAGGGCCAATCCCAGGGTCTTTTTGCCCGCCTGAACGGGGTAGAGGCCGGGGCTGGAGGGCCCCTCGAGCACATCGCTTTTGTACACCCAGGGGTGGCGGGCCAGGAGCCGGGCAGCCCCTTTAGGAGAGACGCGTACCTTCACCTCAAGAGTCTACACAATACCCCTCGCTTGCCTGTATATGAATATTTTCCAAACAGAGCCATTTGTTCTTGTTTTGTTTCGTAAACCATCGCCAAAACACCCCTTTTCTTTGGTAAAGCCATATTCGCCCCTTATAGTATGCTGTTTCGCGTTGACACGAATCCTGAGAAGTCGCTATGATTCTTGGGGTTCAGTTTGAGCAAGTTTTCACTTGCTCGCTTTTAGGATGTACCAACGTGTAGCGGCGTCGAGAAGGGAGGGAGTGTGGCAGGATCAGGACTTATTAAAAGCCTTGCTGAGCGCGAGCAGGCCCTAGCCCGGCAGCTCGAGGAGGCCAGGCAGGCTGCTTTGGCCAAGGTCAAAGAAGCCGAGGCCCAGGCGGCCCAGATTCTGGCCGAAGCCGAGCAAGCTACGCGGGAGATGGAAACCCTCTTCCGCAGGCAGATTGCCGAGGCTGTAGCCCAGATCGAAAGCGAGGCCAAGGCCAAAGCCGAAGCGGAGGCCCAGGCCATCGCGGAAGGGTCGGCGGCTCGGCTAGCTGAGGCGGTAGAGGTGGTGTTGCGGGAGGTACTGCCTTGATAGCCCCGATGGAGAAGCTGATTGTGGCTGGCCCCAAGCGGCTGGCCCGGGAGCTTTTGCGGGAGCTGCAGCAGGCCGGAGTAGTGCACATCGACCCTTTGCGCCCCGACGAGTTGGAAGAGTACCGCCTTTCGCCGGCGGAGGAGGCTGAACTAAAACGTTGGGAGGCGGTGGTGTCGCAGGCCGAGCAGGCCCTTTTGGTGGCTGGCCGGGCTGTAGGCCCGGGAGAAAAGCTCTTCGAGGGTGCTTTGGAAGAGGCCGAGGTTACCCTAAGACCCATCGCGGCCCGGGCTGAGGTGCTGGGCAAGGAGCGGGCCGCCCTCGAGGAGGAAATTCAGACCATCGAACTCTTTGGTAAGGCCGCCGAGAGCCTGGCCGGGCTGGTGCAGGGGTTGGATCAGAGCCCCTGGCTGGCGGTGATTCCCTTTCTGGTGGTCAAACCCGAGGAGCTGGAGGGGGTGCGCGCGGCGTTGCAGCAGGCTTTGGAGGATCGCTTCATCCTGGAGGCTGAGCCCCTAGGCCATCAGGTGGCGGCAGCGGTGGTGGTGCGTCGAGGCGAGCTCGAGGTGGCCCGCTCAACCCTTTCCCGCCTAGGCTTAGCCGAGCTGCGCTTTCCTGGGGCCTATGGCCAGATGCCCTTGGCCCAGGCCAGCGCCCGCATGAAGGAGCGCGCCCGCCTGGCCCCCGAGGAGCTACTGGGTATCCGAGAGGAGATTGCTCGGCTGGCGCGGGAGTCCGAGGGGGTCTTGCGGGCCTTGTGGGCTCGAGGCAAGGACGAGGTGGCCCGCTACCGTACTGCGGCGGACATGGCCGCGGGTAAGTACGGGGTGGCCTTGATGGGCTGGGTGCCGCAGAAGGCCAAAGCCCGGGTGGAGGAGGCCCTGAGCCGCCTTCGTAACCAGGTGGTCTACACCTTCGAACCGGTAGACGAGCACCACGAGGGGCACCAGGTGCCGGTCACCCTGGATAACCCGGCCTGGGCCAGACCCTTCGAGCTTATGCACAGCTTCCTCAACACCCCGGCCTACGGTGGGTATGACCCCACCCGGATGATTGCGGTCTTCTTCCCTCTGTTTTTCGGGATTGTGGTGGGGGATATTGGGATCGGGCTTTTGTTCTTGCTGGTCGCGCAGTGGCTGGCGGGAAAGTCCCGCCGGGGCGAGACCTTGCGCATTGACTTCCTAGGGGCTGCCTTTGGTCCGGATGTACTGGGCAAGCTGGCCTCCATCGGTAAGTGGATGGCCGGCTGGGCTATGTTTTGGGGCGTGCTGTACGGGGAGTTTTTCGGTACTTTCTTGGAAAAACTCAAAGTGCTCCCAGGGGGTGGAACCATTTTCTACGACCCCAACCACGGCGGCAGCGGCCTAATCCCCATCCTCATCAACCGCCTGGACTTCGCCCAGACCGCCAACGGGCTGATGGTCTTCGCCATCCTGTTTGGGGTCTTCCAGGTGCTCTACGCTTTCTTCCTGCGCATGCGCCTGGGCCTGGCCCACGGGCATATGAAGCACTTCTGGGAGGGGTTCGGCTACTTCTCGGGCCTGGTGGGCTTGGTGGCCTTTGCCTACAACTTCCTCACCCAGGCCAACCTGCCTATCCTCAACCTGATCTTTGGGGTGGGTCTGCTCCTCTTCCTGGTGGGGGTAGCCCTGTCCCGTGAGGTGCTGATGATCGCCGAGCTGCCGGGCAAGGGCGGGCAGATTCTCAGCTACATCCGTTTGTATGCGGTAGGGGTGGCCGGTGGGGTGCTGGCCAGTTTGGCCAATCAGGTGGGCTTCGGCCTCGCCGAGCGCTTCGGCTTCATCGGAGGGGTGCTGGGCTTTGTGGTAGGCCTTATTCTGATTCTGGCTATCATCGTCATCACCACCCTGGGGCACGTGATCCAGCCCATCCGTCTCTTGTGGATCGAGTTCTCGACCAACTTTGGCTTCTTCGAGGAGAGCGGCCGGCCCTACAAGCCGTTCAAGTCAGTTAAGTCGGAAAACGCCTAAGTAAATAGTCCATGATGTGCCGGAGGCACGTGGAACCTCAAAGGAGAAAACCCATGAAGAACGTAAAGCTGACCAAAACCCTGTTGATCATCGCCATCGTCGTTCTAGCCACCGTGGCCTTTGCCGCTGAGGAGGCTGCGGCGGGAGGAGCTTCCTTTGCTGCCATCGGCAAGGGGCTGGCCATCGGTCTGGGCTTGCTGGGTACCGGTATGGCCCAAAGCGCCATTGGGGCGGCGGCCGTGGGTGCGGTGGCCGAAGACCGCCGCAACTTCGGTACAGCCCTGATCTTCTTCCTGATTCCTGAGACCCTGGCCATCTTCGGTCTGGCCTTCTCCTTCCTCATCAACTAGCCTGGCTCGCAAAGGAGCCCCATGTCGAAACTGGAAGATATTCTGCAAAACGAGGTGGCTGCCGAAATTGCCGCCGTGGTTGCTGAGGCCGAGAGCAAGGCTAGGGCTATCGTGGAAGAGGCTCGGGCTAAGGCCGAGGCCCTCAAGGCCAGCAAGGAGCGGCAGCTCGAGGCCGAGCGTACGGCTGCCTTGCGGCGCGCACAGAGCGCAGCTGAGCTGCTGCTGAGCCAGACCCGGATTGCCGCCAAGGGCCGGGTTATGGAGCAGGTGCGGGCCGAGGTTTTGCGGCGCTTGCAGGCCCTAGCTGCCCAGCCCGAATTTGGCGCTATCCTGCAAAAGCTGGCCGAGGAGGCCCTCCAGGGCATCGGTAAGGCCGAGTCGGTCTTGGTCAACCCAGCCCATGCGACCTTGCTCGGCGACTGGGCCCAGCGCAAGGGACTAGAGCTCAGGACCGATGAAGCCATCCGCGATGGGGTGCGGCTGGTAGCCGAAGGAGGGCGGGCCTTTGTGCAGAATGCCCTCTCCGAGCGCCTCGAGCGGGCCTGGGATGCGCTTTCAGCCAAGGCCGCTGGGGCCCTTTGGGGCTAAGTACCCTGTGGGGAAGCGTTGCGGCGCTTCCCCAAGGAAGAAATAACGGGAGGGTTAGGTGCTGACACGAAATACCTTTGCCTACCTGAACGCCCGGGTGCGCTCCAGGCGGAGCCAGATGGTTCCAGAGCCTTTTTTCCAGCAGGCCCTAAACCAGTCCTTCCCCGAGTTTTTGCGCATGCTCTCCGAGACCGTTTATGGGGCCGACCTGGTGGGCGATACCCTGGCTGATGTGGATCGGGCAGTGGCCAACCACCTGGCCCGCACGGTGCACGATCTGCCCACCCTGGTCTCGGGCGAGTTGCGCGAGCTGGTGCGCCTGCCCTTGCTGTGGGCCGACCTGGTCAACCTGAAGGCCATTTTACGCGGCAAGGCCATGGGTAAGACCCCGGAGGAGATCAAGGCGGGCCTGTTGGGTGGAACCTTCAAGGAGCCGCTTTTGAACGCCATGCTCCAAGCCCCCGACGCCGCCAGCGTGGCCCAGCTACTGCAGCTACCGGGCCATCCCCTGGCCAAAGCCTTGCGCCAGGCGGTGGCGGGTAGCCCCGACCTGCTGGCCCTCGAGGTGGCCCTCGACCGCGAGTTTTTCGCAGCTTGCTTCGAGAAGGCCAAGCGCCTGCGCCAGCCCCATGTGGCAGCCTACTTCGCCCTCGAGGTAGACGCCACCAACCTGGCCACTGCCTTCAAGCTGCGGGCTTTGGGGGCGGGTGAGGCTAACCTAGATGGCTACTTTGTGCCCCGGGGCAAACACCTTAGCCGGGTGGTCTTTGGACGGGTGGCGGCAGGAGACCTGGCCGCTATGGACGCGCTGAGCGGTACCCCTCTGGCCCCCGCAGCCAGCGCGCGTACCCTGGGCGAACTCGAGCGCGCCCTGCGCCGTATCCTGCTGGATAAAGCCGCTAGCGGGGCCACCGATAGCCTGGGGGGTGGGTTGGTGCTGGACTATATTCAGCGCAAGCTGTGGGAAGCCAGCCGCATCCGCTTACTGGCCCGCCGGGCCTACTTCAATCTGCCTGCGGACGCGGTGGCCAAGGAGGTCGCGTGAAAATCGGCGTTCTGACCGATGGGGAAACGGCTGCCGGCTACCGCATGGCCGGCCTCGAGGCGGTGGTGGCCACCCCCCAGGAGGCCGCACGCAGGCTTTTGGAGATGATCGAGTCCAACCAGTATGCCCTGGTGGCGGTGGACGAGCGTTTGCTGCCCGATCCCAACAAGGTGGCTGAGCGGGTGATGCGGGGACGCAGCGCCCCAGTGCTCCTCTCCTTGCCCAACCTGCTCGAGGTCTTTAGCGGAGGGGGCGATCCCAAGGCCTACATGCGCCAGCTGGTGCGCCAGACCATTGGCTTCGATATAAAACTATAAGGGGTAACCCACCCCTACCCTTACTGCCAAACCTCCAGAGGAGGAGACGTGGGAACGATCAAAAAGATAGCAGGTCCAGCGGTCATCGCTGAGAACCTTGAAGGCGCCAAGATGTATGACATCGTGCGCGTCGGTCATGAAAAACTGGTAGGAGAGATCATCCGCCTGGATGGCAACACCTGCTTTATCCAGGTCTATGAGGACACCAACGGGTTGAAGGTGGGCGAGCCGGTGGTGAGCACCGGGCTGCCTTTGGCCCTGGAGCTGGGGCCAGGGCTTCTCAATGGCATCTTCGATGGCATTCTGCGCCCCCTGGACAAGATCATGGCCGCCTCGGGCATCTTCATCTCCCGGGGGATTGAGGTCTCCTCGCTTGACCGCAGCAAGAAGTGGGACTTCACCCCTATGAAGAAGGTAGGGGACGAGGTTTCGGGCGGGGATATTTTGGGCACGGTGCCCGAGTTCAGCTTCACCCACAAAATCCTGGTTCCCCCCGACAAGTCGGGCCGCATCAAGAGCATTGTGGGGCCAGGCCAGTACACCATCGACGATACCATCGCTGAGCTCGAGGACGGTACCAAGCTGCGCCTGGCCCACTACTGGCCGGTACGCAAGCCTCGCCCCTTCCGTAAGAAGCTCGACCCCAACGAGCCCTTCCTGACCGGGATGCGCATCCTGGATGTGCTTTTCCCGCTGGCGGCGGGGGGTACCGCCGCCATTCCTGGCCCCTTCGGCTCGGGTAAGACCGTAACCCAGCAGTCCATCGCCAAGTTTGGTGATGCCAACATTGTGGTCTACGTGGGCTGCGGCGAGCGTGGCAACGAGATGACCGATGTACTGGTAGAGTTCCCCGAACTCGAAGACCCTCAGACCGGTCGGCCCCTGATGGAGCGCACCATCCTGGTGGCCAACACCTCCAACATGCCGGTGGCTGCGCGTGAGGCCAGCCTCTATACCGGGATTACTCTGGCGGAGTACTTCCGCGACCAAGGCTACAAGGTCTCCCTGATGGCCGACTCCACCAGCCGTTGGGCCGAGGCCCTGCGCGAGATCGCCAGCCGCCTGGAGGAGATGCCCGCCGAGGAGGGCTACCCACCCTACCTGGCCTCCCGCTTGTCCAGCTTCTACGAGCGGGCCGGTAAGGTGATCACCCTGGCCGGTGAACAGGGGGCGGTCTCGGTGATAGGGGCGGTCTCGCCCGCAGGTGGCGACTTCTCCGAGCCGGTGACCCAGTCCACCCTGCGCATCACCGGGGGCTTCTGGGCGCTGGATGCCCAGCTGGCCCGGGCCCGCCACTTCCCCGCCATCAACTGGGCCCGCTCCTATTCGCTCTTTTTGAACATCCTGGAGCCCTGGTACCGCCAGAACGTGGCCCCCGACTACCCGGAGGTGCGCACCCAGATCATCACCTTCCTGCAGCGCGAGGCCGAGCTGCAACAGGTGGTGCAGCTGGTGGGCCCCGATGCCCTGCAAGACGCCGAACGGCTGGTGCTGGAGATTGGCCGCATTGCTCGGGAAGACTTCCTACAGCAAAACGGCTTTGACCCGGTAGACGCCTCCTGCTCGATGGCTAAAGCCTACGGCATTATGCAGATGATCATCGCAGCCTACAAACAGGGCGAGGTGGCGCTGGCCAAAGGGGCCACCATCGCCGACATCCTCTCCGATCCGGTGATCGAGAAGATTGGGCGGGCCCGCTACGTACCCGAGGCCGAGTTCCCTGCTTACAAAGCCGAGTTCGACCAGATGATCAAGACCGCGTTTTTGGGGGCGGTGAAGGCGTAAGGAGGTAGAGATGCTAAAGAAGGAGTACAACGCCGTAACTTACGTCTCGGGGCCGCTTTTGTTCCTGGAAGGGGCCGCTGACCTGGCCTATGGGGCCATCGTGAACATCGACGATGGGACCGGGCGTATCCGCGGCGGCCAGGTGATTGAGGTCTCTGACCAGTACACCGTGCTGCAGGTTTTTGAGGAGACCTCGGGGTTGAACCTCGATAGGACCACGGTTTCGCTGGTCGAGGACGTGGCCCGCCTGGGGGTTTCCAAGGAGATGGTGGGCCGGGTCTTCAACGGGATTGGCCGGCCCATCGACGGTCTGCCCCCGGTGGTGGCCGACAAGCGCCTGCCCATCAACGGGGCGCCCATCAACCCGGTGGCTCGGGAGAAGCCTGAGGAGTTCATCCAGACCGGCATCAGCGCCATTGACGTTAACATGACCCTGGTGCGGGGCCAGAAGCTACCTATCTTCTCGGCCTCGGGTCTGCCCCACAACGAGCTGGCGGCCCAGATTGCCCGCCAGGCTAAGGTGCTAGGGGAGGGCGAGGGCTTCGCGGTGGTCTTTGCGGCCATGGGCATTACCCAGCGCGAGGTCTCCTACTTCATGCAGGAGTTCGAACGCACCGGGGCCCTTTCTCGCTCGGTGCTGTTTTTGAACAAGGCCGATGACCCCACCGTGGAACGCCTGCTGACCCCCCGCATGGCCCTCACCGCGGCTGAGTACCTGGCCTTTGAGCACGACTACCACGTGCTGGTCATCCTAACCGACATGACCAACTACTGCGAGGCCCTGCGCGAGATCGGTGGGGCCCGTGAGGAGATCCCAGGACGGCGGGGCTACCCCGGTTACATGTACACCGACCTGGCCTCGATTTACGAGCGCGCGGGGGTAGTGCACGGTAAGAAGGGGTCGGTGACCCAGATTCCCATCCTCTCGATGCCCGGTGACGATATTACCCACCCCATCCCCGACCTCACCGGCTACATCACCGAAGGGCAGATTTTCATCGCCCGCGACCTGGCGCAGCAGGGTATCTTCCCGCCCATCAACGTGCAGCCCTCGCTTTCCCGCTTGATGAACAACGGTATCGGCAAGGGCAAGACCCGCGCCGACCACAAGGAGCTGGCCGACCAGCTCTTCAGCGCCTACGCCCGGGGGGTGAACCTGCGCCGGCTAGTGGCCATCACCGGTGAGGATGCCCTGACCGAGATGGACAAGAAGTACCTGCGCTTCGCCGCCAACTTCGAGCAGAAGTTCATCAATCAGGGCCAGAAGGAGCGCTCCATCGAGGAGAGCCTGAACATTGGTTGGGCCCTCCTGGCCGACTTCCCCGCTTCCGAGCTCAAGCGTATTCGACGCGAGTACATCGAGCAGTACCACCAGAAGACGGGCAAGTTGGAGGAGTTGGTGGGGGCGTAAGGATGGTGCAGGCCGAAGGCCAAGGCCCTTAGTCTTCGGCACGCACCCTACCGGAGGTGCCAATGGCTGAACCTGTCTCACCCACACGCTCTACCCTGCTGGCCAAGCGCGACCAGAAGCGCCTGGCCCTGCAGGGGGTGGAGCTTTTGAAAAACAAGCGGGACGCCCTAATCGGGGAGTTTTTTGCCCTGGTGCAAGACTCCTTGAAGGCCAGGGAGGCCCTAAACAACGCGGCCAAGGACGCCTACTTTAGCCTGCTGATCGCCAAGGCCTTCGATAGCCCCGAGGCGGTGGAGTCGCTCTCTGGGACCGCCCTCGAGGTGAGCCTGGAGGTACAGAGCCTCTATGGGGTCAAGGTACCCCGTATTGCAGCCCCTGAGGGCCGCGGGGCGCTTTCCTTTAGCCCCATCGGGGTAGGGGCCAAGACCCTCGAGGCCGCGGCGGCCTTCCGCCGGCTGGCTGAGGCCATTGTGGCGGTGGCCAACACCGAAAACCGCTTGCGCAAAATCGGTGAGGAGATCAAGAAGACCAACCGCCGGGTGAACGCCCTGGAGCAGATTTCCATCCCCGAAATCAACGAACAGATCAAGTTCATCACCGACACCCTCGACCAGCGGGCTTTGGAGGAGGTCACCACCCTTAAGCGCATCAAAGCCGCTATCCTACGCCGTGAGGCTGAGGAGACCGGGGAGGTCTCGGCCCACATCGAAAAGGGGGCCGGCCTGTAATCACAGCCTCACACGGGCATCTTTGGTATGGGGATGCCCGTGTTCTTTTTGCTCAGATGTGAGGGGTTTGGCCAACCGACGACTCGGTATCACGGGGGTGTTTTTCCCGGCAGCGGGGGCAGAGGCCCTGGTACTCCACCTGAACCCGTTCGATGGTTAGCTCGGGGTACTTGGCCCTGACCTCGCTCACCAGGTCGGGCAAGGGGTGCACGATGTCGAAGTACTCGTGGCAGTGGCGGCAGAGCATGTGCAGATGCCCATCCAGGTTAGCCTCGTAGCGTAGGGCCTCGCCGGGGCGGGAGAGGGGCAGCAGGTAGCCTTCCTCGACCAGAACGTCTAGAGTACGGTAGACCGTGCCCAGGCTGATGCGGGGTACCCGCTTGCGCACCTCGGCATACACCCAGGCCGCGTCGGGGTGGTGGCCTTTGGCCTGGCGGATCACCTCGAGAACAGCCCGGCGTTGCTTGGTCAAACGCTTCATTCCCATCCTATGCGCCTCGGGGGGGTGGTAGACCCAGCCCGGCAGGTTTTAAGTCTAAACCCAGAAGGCCAGGCCAATCGTAAGCTGAGTGGCCTCCTTACTGGATCGGTACAGCCCCCAGAAGTTCCCGCCCGCCCTCGGCCAGCAGGTCCTGAGCCAGCTCGAGGCCCAGCTCGGCGGCCTCTTCCGCATCCCCTTCTATCTCGGCCCGGATCAGCTCGCGGCCATCGGGCGAGCTGACGAGCCCTTGCAGCACCAGGGTATCGTCGTCCTGGAGGGTGGCCAAAGCAGCAGCAGGGCACTCGTCGCCTGCATCCAAGGCCCGCAGGAAGGCCCGTTCCGCCGTCACCCGGACAAAAGAGGGGCGATGGTTGAGGCTATAGGCCAGCTCTTCGGCCCAGTCGTCGCCTCGGCGTACCTCTAGGCCCAAGGCCCCCTGGCCCGGCGCTGGCAGCATCACCTCGGGATCAATGAGCTGGTCGATGCGGTTGCGCAGATCGAGCCGCAGCAGGCTGGCCGCACCCATGATGACCGCGTCGAACTCACCGGTGCCGATAGCACTTAGGCGGTCATCCACGTCGCCCTCGAGGGGGCAGGGGTTTAGGTCGGGGCGGTAGGCCAGAAGCTGGGCCTTGCGCCGCAGGCTGTTCACCCCGACCATGGCCCCTTTGGGCAGGTCTTCTAGGCGTTTGCTGCTACGGCCTACCAAGGCTTCGCGAGGCTCGACCCGCTTGGGGACGGCGACCAGATGGATTCCGGGTACCTCCTGGGTGGGCAGGTATTTCAAAGAGTAGACTGCGATGTCAATCTGCCGTTGGCTCAGAGCTTCCCGCAGGGCCTCGGCCGCGCTTTGTTCAGAGGCGTGTTTAGCCTGTATGGTGCGTATTTTGAACTCGGTTTCGGGCCAGTTCTCCTTCAAGCGTTCCACCACCCAGCGGGTCTGGGCTTGGGCCAGTAGACTTGCCCTGGCACCAATCACAATAACGCGCATAACCCCAGTATATTAACGGGAAAACCTTCAAGAAGGAATACAAACCAAGGGCCTTAGGCCAGTAGGGGGTGGGCTTCTTCGGTAAGGCGTAGGAAGAACTCTTCCAAGTCGCGGCTTTCGTGCTGGCGCAGAAGCTCCTGGGGCTTTCCCAAGGCCAGCAGGCGACCTCGGTGCACCAGGGCCACCCGGTCAGCTACCTGCTCGGCTAGGTGGAGCTGGTGGGTGGCGTAGAGCACGGCCCGCCCATCTTTGGAGTAGTCGCGCAGCAGGTCTTTGACCAGCCTTGAGGCGTGCGGATCGAGGCCCACCATGGGCTCGTCCAGGATGAGGGCTGGGGGGCTGTGCAGCAGGCTTAGGGCCAGGGAGAGTTTTTGCCGCATGCCGTGGGAGTAGGTTTCGATGAGGGAAGAGGCAAAGCGCTCCAGGCGAAAGCGCACCAACAGTTCTTCGATACGGGCCTCGGCTTGTGCCCGGGGCAGCCGGTAGGCCCCGGCGGCAAAGCGCAGAAGCTCGAGACCGGAAAGCTTGCCGTAGAGGTAGGGCCGGTCGGGCACGTAGCCGAACTGGGCCTTGGCCCGCACCGGTTCCTTCCACACGTCTACCCCACCCACCAAGGCCCGGCCCCGGCTGGGCCGCAGCAGCCCGACCAGGGCCTTGATGGTGGTGCTTTTACCGGCCCCATTAGGGCCCAAGAGGGCCAGGGTCTCGCCTGGGGCCACCTGCAGGTTGAGGCCCTCTAAGGCCACAAACCCACCATAGTGCTTGCTGAGGTCCTCGAGGCGGATCATCCCTGTCTAGCGAAGCTCTTCCAGCGCCCGGCGCAGAATGGCGTCTTTGTTCAGGTCCACCTCGGCCTGGCCCCGTTCGGCAGGCAGGTTGACCGCAGGGCGGGGCTGGCTAAAGCTGAACTTGCCTTGGGCATCGGCCTTGGTGCTGAAGGTCTGGCCGCCGATGCTTAGGGTTACGGTCTCGCCCGGCTTAGCCCCGGCCCCCTCGAAGGAGACCGGCACCTCGAAGCGGGTGTCTTTGACCTCGAGGTCGGGCTTGATGCCTTGCTTGTGGATGCTGCGCCGCTTGGGGGTGAGCCACTCGAAGGTGACCAGGGTCAGGTCGCCCCCGTTAGCCAGGCTGATGACGTTCTGGCCCACCCCCTTGCCGAAGGAGGTCTCGCCGATGACCTTAGCCCGCCCGGTGTCCTGCATGGCCCCAGCCACAATCTCCGAGGCCGAGGCCGAATTGCCGTTGATAAGCACCACCATAGGCCCGCTCCAGACCACCTGGCCGGTGGCCTCGCAGTAGAGCCGGGTCTCGCTCCGGGTGCGCACGTAGACGATGGGGCCCTCGCGGATAAAGGCCCGGGCCACCTGGCAGCCTTGGTCTAGCAGGCCGCCACCGTTGTCGCGCAGGTCGAAGATGAGCTTTTGCACCCCGCGCTGCTTCATCTCGTTCAAGGCCGCGTTGAGCTGCTCGATGACCCGTACATTGCCGAAGGTCTCGAGGGCCACGTAGCCCACGTTGCCGGGCAGGATGGTTTTGGAGACCGCGATGATCTCCACCCGCTGGCGGATCATCTCGAAGCGCAGGATAGCGTTGGTGCCCTCGCGGCGGATGCCGACGACCACCCTGGTATCGCGCGGGCCACGGATTTTGGCCACAATCTCGTTGATGTCCAGCTTGGTGACGTCCTCGCCGTCCACCTCGACGATGATGTCGCCCGCGCGAATCCCGGCGTTGAAAGCCGGCAGCCCCCGGATCACCCCCTGCACCCGGGCACCCCCCCCGTTTTCGTTGGGGGAGAGGGTGGCCCCGATGCCGAAGAACTCCCCTTGGATATCCTGGTTGCGCAGGTTGGCCCGCTGGGGCGGGGCGTAGCTAGTAAACTCGTCGTCCAGCGCGCCCAGCATGCCCCGGATGCCGCCTTCCAATACCCGGTTGAGCTCGCCCGGCTCGAGGCGGTTGAGATACTGACTTTGCAGTAGCTGGTAGGTCTGCATCAGGGCTTGTCCGTAGGGGTTACGGCCAAAGGCCTCGGCACCCCCCCCTGCGAGTTGGGCGTAGACCAGGGCAGCCAGAAGGCCGCCCACCACGATTAGCCAAGCTCTGCGCTTCATGGTTTCATTCACCTAAGCCGTAGTGTAGCTGGAATGGATGAGAAAGGAGTGTTCGTTGGGGGACAAAGCCCTTGTAGTATAAAGGGCGATGATTCACTTCCACCGGGTGACCCTGGAGTACCCCCGTACCCGGACCAAGGCCCTCTTCGACCTGAGCCTGGAGATTAGGAAAGGGGAGTTTGTTTTTCTGGTGGGGCACTCTGGGGCGGGCAAGTCCAGTCTGCTCAATCTGATCCTAAAGCGCCTCGAGCCCACCTCGGGGGCGGTGTATTTTGCCGGAGAAAACCTCAAGGCCCTGCGGGGCGACCGTATCGCCTTGCACCGCCGCCGGATTGGGGTGGTCTTCCAGGATCACCGGCTGCTCAAAGAGATGACCGTGGAGGAAAACCTGCGCTTTGTGCTGCGGGTCTGGGGGGTGACCCCTGCCGAGTGGGACCCTCGGATCACCCGGGTGCTGCGCCAGGTGGGGCTGGTGCACAAGAAGCGGGCCTACCCCGAGGAGCTCTCGGTGGGCGAGGCCCAGCGGGTGGCCATCGCCCGGGCCTTGGTGGGCGACCCTCCGGTGCTCCTGGCCGATGAGCCCACCGGCAACCTCGACCCGGCCAACGCTTTGTCGGTGTTGGAAATCTTCAAGGCGGCCCATGCCCGGGGAACCACCGTGCTGATGGCCACCCATGCCCGCGACTTGGTCGAGGCCTACCCACAGCGGGTGGTCCTGCTCAAGGCAGGGCAGCTTGTCCGCGATGAGCGGGAGGGCCACTACAGCCTGGACTAGGCCCAGGCTGGACATCTATCCCTTGGGCGGAGGTGGTAGGATTGAGCTACCAGGCGGTAGGCTTCTCAAAAGCTCCCGGGTTCGGTGGGGCTAAAGGCCGCTTCTCCTTTCACCGCCTGGTTCACCGGCTCGGGCTGGCATCGGAGGGCAAGCATGAACGTCTACAAGCTGGTTGGTCGTCAAATCGAGATTACCGAGGCCCTCAAGAACTACCTGGATAAAAAGATGGCCCGTTTGGATCGCCACTTTGAGGGCAACGCGGAAGCGCGGGTGGTGCTTTCCATGGCCCAGGGGCCGCGGATTGAGCGCAAGGCCAAGGCTGAGATTCAGGTCAACGTGCCAGGGGGCATGGTACGGGTGGAGGAGGCTGACGCCGATATGTACGCGGCCATTGACCGCTCCATCGACCGCCTCGAGTACCAGCTCAAGCGCTACAAGGAACGCCACTTCCGGCGCAACCGCCAGGCTACTCCGGAACCAGCGGTAGGGGCTGAGCCAGAAGGGCTGGAGGAGGAGAGCACTCCCCAGATCGTGCGCACCAAGCGCTTTGCCATGAAACCCATGACCCCTGAGGATGCGGCTTTTGAAATGGAGGCTTTGGGGCACGACTTTTTTGTCTTTCGCAACGCGCAAACCGACCAGATCAACGTGATTTACCGCCGCCGCGATGGCAACTACGGCCTGATTGAACCCACGGCTTGAGGGTACTTTGCCTGGGCTGGCTTTTCCTCTGCTGGCCCGGGCCCTATGCTTTTCCTATGCGACTACCCATTGGTTTTCGTGCAGGTGCAACCCAGGCGGGTATCAAGCCTTCGGGCAAACCTGACCTGGCCCTTCTAGTCTCAGGAACCCCGTGCAACTGGGCTTTTGTAGGCACCCTCAACCGGGCCGCCGCGCCTTGTGTGGCTCGAGGCCGCGCCTTACTGGCGGGTGGAGGGCCTTTGCAGGCGGTGGTGGTCAACGCGGGCAACGCCAACTGCGCCACTGGCCCAGAAGGCTACGAGGCCGACCGCAGGATGGCCGCTTTAGCGGCGGCCCAGCTGAACCTGGTGCCTGAGGTGGTTCTCACCGGATCGACCGGGGTGATCGGCCAACCCCTGCCGCTGGAAAAAATCGCAGCAGCCCTGCCCCAGATTCATCTGGGCCCGGAGGCCAGCCCCTTCATGGAGGCCATCATGACCACCGACTTAGCGCCCAAGATGGCCGAGGCCACCCTTTCCAGCGGGGCACGGGTGGTGGGGGTGTGTAAAGGTAGCGGGATGATTCAGCCCAACATGGCCACCATGCTGGCCTATGTGGTTACCGATGCGGCGGTCTCGCAGGAGGAGCTGCGGCGGGGCTGGGTGGGAGTGGTGGATCGCAGCTTCAACCAGGTCACGGTGGACACCGACACCTCTACTAACGACATGGCGGTCATCCTGGCCAATGGGGCGGCGGGGCCAGTAGACCTGGGCGAGTTCTGGCGGGCGGTGGAGCAGGTTTGCGTGGCATTGGCCCGCCAGCTGGCCCGCGACGGCGAGGGGGCTACCAAGCTCCTTACTGTGAAGGTCACCGGTGCTTTGAGCGATGCCGAGGCCCGCAAAGCCGCCCTCTCGGTGGCAGCCAGCCCTTTGTGGAAAAGCGCCCTGTACGGTAACGACCCCAACTGGGGCCGCATTATGATGGCCTTGGGCAAGGCGGGGGTGGCCCTCGAGGTCGACCGGGTGCGCATCGTTTTACAGGGGATTCCGCTCTACGCGGGCCGGGTGCTGGACTTCGACCGGGCCCAGGCCAGCCAGGCCATGCGGGCCGAGGAGGTACTGGTGGAGGCCGACCTAGGGCTGGGCCAGGGCCAGGGCATGGCCTGGGGCTGCGACCTTACCGAGGAGTACGTGCGGATCAACGCACTTTACACCACATAAATAAGGCAAAAATCGCGTGGGCATGTTAGACTGGGCTCGGAGGTGAGCAAAAAATGAAACGTATCGCCCCCTTGGTTGTGTTGTTTGCGTTGCTGTTTGGCTCTCTTGGTAAAGCCCAGTCGGATGGTTTTGGCCTCTACTCGGGCTTCCCCACCTGGCTTGGTGTGCAGTACCAGGTCAGCAACCTCCGCCTGGGCGCCGGTCTGGCCTTTGCCGGGCTTGGCGGTGGGGTAGACTACATGTTCCTCGAGCAGGCCATTCCCGCTGCGCCGGGCTTTGACCTAAGCTGGTATGCCGGAGCAGGGGCCTCGGCAGGTTTTTGGACTGTGCTGGGCAACAGCGGTATCTACCTCTTCCCTCACGGCCTTGCGGGGATCGAGTATGCCTTCCCCGGTCAGCCCTTTAGCCTATATGGCGAGCTTCAGGTGGGCTTTGGTATTGGTCTGGGCTCGCTTTCCGGGGTCATTGGGGGCCTTGATTTCAACGCTCGAGCCGGCCTAATTTTCAGGCCCTAAATGCTGCTAGGATGAAGGGGTGCGCTACGCACCCCTTCTTTTATTGCCTTTGCTGGTGGGCTGTACGCGGCCTGGGGACACTCAGCCGCCCCTGATTGGCATTACCCAGCCCAAAAGCGGGGTGCTCTCCCAGCGTTCGTTGCAGGTGCAGGGCTACGCCCTCGACGATCTAGGGGTTCAAAGTGTGAAGGCGGAGGGCAAGGAGTTGCTTTCCGAGGCCGAGCGAGGGCGGCGGCTGGTGCGCTTTGGCTTCCGTGTCCAGGCCCCGCAGTCGGGACAGGTGGAGATTAAGGTAGAGGCCACCGATACCAGCGGCCAGACCCGCACCATGCGCCTACCGATGGTGCTGGATGCCCGCCCGCCGCAGATCGTCATCGAACGGGCCGAGCGGGTGGTGACGGTGGTGCAACCGGCCCGCAAACGCACCCTGCCCGACGGCAGTGAGGAGGAAATCCCGGCCCGCACCGAGTCCACCCTGCAAATCTCCGGGCGGGTGCTGGACGATACCGGGGTGGATCGGGTTACCCTTCAGTACAACCGCACCTTTACCCCTTTATCGCTGCCCAAGGGCAAGGAGGTTAGTTTTTACGTTGAGGTACCGGTGCGCCGGGTGATCCTGATTGCGGTGGACGCTGCCGGCAACCGGACCAGCGTGGAGGTAAGCCGCTAGGCCTCATTCCAGCCGCACCGACGGCCCCTGACTCAAAGCCCGCCCCCTCGAGGTGGGCCAAAGACCCTCACGCCGAACCTCGAGCCACCCCGCGTGCAGGGCTTTTTCCCTGGCCTGCCGCAGGAAGCGGGGGTTCCAGCCGAACTCTGCCATAACCTCCTGCTCGGAAACCGGCTGGGGGTGGTGGGCCAGGTGGGCCACCAGCAGCCGGGCGGCCACCTCGAGGCGCTGCCGCCGCTGTCGCAGACGGGTGGTCAGGAAGCCCTCCAGGGGCGAGAAAAGAAAGGCCAGAGCAAAGCAGACCCCGGCCACCGTGGCCATCATGCCGGCGATGGAGGCATCCAGCCAGATGGCCAGCGCGTAGCCCCCCAGGCTGGCCACCACCCCCACCCCCACGGCCAGCAGCAGCATGGTGGGCAGGCGCCGGGTGAGCAGGTAGGCGGTGGCCGGGGGAATGATCAGGAAGGCCACAATCAGAATGGCCCCCACCGACTGGAAAGCCCCCACCGCGGTGAAGGAGACCAGGGCCATCAGGGCGTAGTGCAGCAGGCCGGGGGCAAAGCCCAAAGAGGCGGCCAGGCCGGCATCGAAAGTCGAGAGTTTGAGCTCTTTGTAAAAAAGCAGCACGAAAAGCAGGTTCAGCAGGGTCAGCAAGCCCATCACCAGCCACGACTCGGGCAGCTCTAGGCCCCAGAGCCACAGGGTGTTGAGGGGGGCGTAGGCTATCTCGCCGTAGAGCACGGCGTCGAGGTCTAGGTGCACCTGGCGGAAGTAGAGCGAGACGGCCAGCACCCCCAGGCTGAAAAGCGCCGGAAACACGATGCCGATGGCGGCGTCGTTTTTAACCCGGCCCGTGCGGGTGAGCCACTCCACCAGGCTAACCGTGACCAAGCCCGCTGCCGCGGCCCCTAACAAGGCCGGCAGGGTGGCTCGTGCCCCGCCCGAAAGCCAGTAGGCCAGCACGATGCCCGGCAGCACCGCATGGGATATGGCATCGGAGAGCAGGGCCATGCGGCGCAGCACCAGAAAGGTGCCTACCAGGGCCGAGGCGCTAGAGACCAGAATGGCGGTGGTGACGATGACCAGATCGGGGTTCATGGCGAGGGAAAAACGCTGGATTGGCTGCGCAGGGCCATTTGCAGTTCCAGGGCCTTCTGCTGGCCTGCGGGGGTCAGCCGGTAGCCCTGGGGGCCGGGCCGCACCCAGCCCTGGGCCTCGAGGGCCTCGAGCTGCCGGGTGGCCGCAGCCAGGCTCTCGCGGCGGTGCTGGGCCAGGGCCTGGGGGGTGAGTGGGCCGTGCTGGAGCAAGGCCAAAGCATCCAGCAAAAGGCGCTCGAGGTGGACGCGCTTGCGGTTTTGCCGGGTGCGGGCCCAGTCCCATACCAGGCCCCGCTGGGGGGCAAAAAACAGCGAGACCAGTAAAATGGCACTCGCTGCGAGCACCACCAGAGGGCCGGTGGGCAGGTTCTCCCGGCTGGCCGAGATTAGGGCTCCGCTGACCCCGGCCAACGCGCCAAACAAGGCCGAGAGGGCCAGCATCACCCCCAGCCGGTCGGTCCACTGACGGGCGGCGGCGGCAGGGGCAATCAGCATGGCCGCCATCAGCACCACCCCCACGGTTTGCAGCCCCACCATCACCGCCAGCACCACCAGCGAGGTCAGGAGGGTGCCCAGGCCCGGTACCGGTAGGCCCAGGCTCTGGGCATACCCGGGATCGAAGGTGATCAGCTTGAACTCCTTGTAGAAAAGCCCCAGCAAAGCCAGGGCCACTCCGGCCAGCAGGGCAAAATTAGCTACGTCTGCCGCCACGATGGTCGCGGCCTGGCCGAAGATATACTGATCTAACCCAGCCTGGTTGGCGTTGTCCTGTTGCTGGATAAAGGTCAGCAGGGCGATGCCAAAGCCAAAAAAGCTGCTCAGCATAACCCCTAAAGCCGAGTCCTCTGGCAGCCGGGTGTGGCGCAGTACCGCCAGCGCCAGCCAAGCGGCCAGCCAGCCCGCCAGCCCCCCGCCCACCAGCAACACCAGCGGTACCTTGGCCCCAGTGAGCCAAAAGGCCAAGCAGATGCCCGGCAGCGCTGCATGGGCCAGCACGTCGCCCAGCAGGCTCTGGCGGCGCAGCACGGCAAAGGTGCCCAGGGCCCCGCCCACCACGCCCAGCAGGGCCGAGCCCAAGGCCACGTTGCGCAGGGTATAGTCGGTGAAGAGCTCGAGCACGCCCTACCCTCCTGTCCGGGCCTTTGCACCGTAGGTTCGCCGCAGGTTTTCGCCGGTAAAGGTTTCCTCCATGGGCCCGCTGGCGATGACCTGCACGTTGAGCAGGGTCAGGTGATCGAAGTATTCGCGCACCGTCTCGAGGTCGTGGTGCACCACCACCACGGTTTTTCCCTGGCTTTTTAGCCCGTGCAGCACCCGCAGAATGGCCTCCTCGGTTACGGCGTCCACCCCGGCGAAGGGCTCGTCCATAAAGTACAGGTCGGCGTTCTGGGCCAGCGCCCGGGCTAGGAAGACCCGCTGTTGCTGCCCGCCGGAGAGCTGGGCAATCTGCCGGTGGGCCAGGTCTTGCAGGGAGACCTGTTCTAAGCAGTGCATGGCCGCTTCGCGCTCGCGCTTGCCGGGCCGGCGGAACCAGCCCAGCTGGCCATACAGCCCCATCATCACCACGTCCAGTACGCTGGTGGGGAAGTCCCAGTCCACCGTGTTGCGCTGGGGGACGTAGCCGATGCGGGCTCGAGCCTCGCGCAGGCTCTGGCCGAAGAACCAGACCTGGCCCGAGGCCCTGGGCACCAGGCCCAGCACGGCCTTGAGCAGGGTAGACTTGCCCGCTCCGTTGGGGCCTACAATGGCAGAGAGCTGGCCCGGGGGTATGGCCAGGTCCACGTCCCACAGCACCGGTTGTTCGCGGTAGACCACGGTGAGGTCGCGCACTTCCAGGGGCAGGGTGGTGGCCTGGGTCAGGGTCATAGCGCTCCTCCCAGAAGCCCAGCCACGATGGTGCGGGTGTTGTGCTCCATCATGCCCACATAGGTTCCCTCGGGGGTGCCGGGGTTGCCCGCCGAGTCGGAAAAGAGCGCCCCCCCCACCGCCACCGTCCAGCCCCGGGCCCGCACCGCCGCCACCACCGCCTCGAGGGCCCGCCGGGGTACGCTGGACTCCACAAAAATGGCCCGAATCCTACGCTGGACGATGAAATCGGCCAGCTGCTGGATGTCGCGGGTGCCGGCCTCGCTCAAGGTGGAGATGCCCTGTAGCCCGCGCACCTCGAGGCCATAGCGCCGCCCGAAGTAGGCAAAAGCATCGTGAGCGGTAATGAGCACCCGCTGCCCTGGGGGAATCCGGGCGATTTGTTGCTGGATGAAGCGGTCGAGCTGCAGGAGCCGCTGGCGGTAGGCCTCGGCGTTGGCCCGGTAGAGGCTGGCCCCGGCCGGGTCCACCCGGGTAAGGGCCTCCTGCACGAGGGGTATGGTGAGCTGCCAGAGGCTGGGGTCGTGCCAGATGTGGGGGTCGTACTCACTGGGGCCAACCGGGATCAGGCGCTCGCGGGGGATGGCCTGGCTGAGGGCGATGGCCTTGGGCAGGCGCTCCAGAAGCTCCACCATTTTGCCCTCCAGGTGGAGGCCTACGTAAAAGACCAGGTGGGCCTGCAACAGCTTTCGCACATCGCCCGCCGAGGCCTTGTAGAGGTGGGGGTCCACCCCGGCGGCCATCAGGCCCTCCACCCGCACCCGCGCGCCCCCCACCTGGCGCACCAGGTCGGTGATGAAGTTGACCGTGGTGACCACCCGAACCGGGCTTTGGCCCACGGCCTGGAGCTGGGCGATGTTGTCGGCGGCCTGGGCCTGGGCGGGTAGGGCGAGCAGTAGCAGCAGCGCAAGTCTAGGCAGGGTTCGCATGATCTATGTCCTCGAGGTGTATCCACAGCACCTGGGCCAGGCTAGCGGGCAACAGGTAGCGCTCTTTTCCCACCCGGATGCGGCTGCCTTCGGCGGCGTGCTCGAGCAGTTCTACCCGGGCGCCGGGTTTGAGGCCCAGATGGGCGAAGAGGTTAAGCGAGTCCTGATCCTGGGTAGCCACCCGGGCCACCATCCCGCGGTCGCCGCTTTGCAAGGCCGCCAAGCGGCGGTTGGGGAGGTTCTGGGGTAGCTCGAGGGTCGCACTCGGGATAGCGTCGCCATGGGGGTCGTGGGAAGGGTGGCCCAGCCATTCGGCAATGCGCTGTTCGAAGGCCTCGGAGATGTGGTGCTCGAGTTTTTCTGCCTCGCTGTGCACCTCCTCCCAGCCGTAGCCCAAAGCCTGGTGCAGGTAGGCCTCAATCAGCCGGTGGTGCCGCAGCACCTCGAGGGCGACCCTATGGCCAGCCTGGGTTAGTCGCACCCCCCGGTAAGCCTCGTACTCCACCAGGCCTAGCTCGGCGAGCTTCTTGAGCATCCCCGTTACTGAGGCAGGCCGAACCTGCATGCGTTCGGCCAGGGTCTGGGTAGAGACGGGGGCGGTGTCCTCGAGCCGGTCGGTGCCCCGGCCCTCGCTTCCCAAGAGCAGTACTTGCTTGAGGTAATCCTCCTGGGCTTCGGAGAGAGGGGGACGCGGACTGGCAGCCAACGGGCCAGCGGTATATTTTAGGCTACCCATAAAAAAATCCTCTAAAAGTTTAGCCTAAACTAAAAAATGAGTCAAGCCGAATCAGGCCCCGATTGGGCCACCGGTTGCTGAAGGCGGTCTACCCCTCGCGCCGTAGGGTAAAGCGCCAGGCGGTTTCGACGATTTGGTCGATCTCCAAATACTGGGCTTTCCAGGCCAAAATCTGGTGGGCCTTGCTAGGGTCAGCTACCAAGGCGGGGGAGTCTCCGGCCCAGCGGGGGGCTTCCCAGCTTTCTTCAGGCTTTTGGCGGTGTGGCTACCAATGTAGCCCGCGCCGCCCACAACCAGCACGTTCATGGCTGTACCTCAGGGGGGGTGGTGTACAGAAGCTCTTTGAAGTAGGCGATGGTGCGGGCCAGTCCCTCGCGCACCGGTACTCTTGGTTCCCAGCCCAGCAGGGTTTTGGCCCGGGTGATGTCCGGGCAGCGCTGGCGGGGGTCGTCCTGGGGGAGGGGTTGGTGGGCAAAAGGCAAGCGGGAACCCACCAGCTCCTGAATAAGCTGGGCCAGCTCGAGCATGGAGTACTCCTCCGGGTTACCCAAGTTCACAGGCTGGTGGTACTCCACCTCCATCAGCCGGCGGATGCCTTCGATGAGGTCGTCTACGTACTGGAAACTGCGGGTCTGGCTGCCGTCGCCGTAAATGGTAAGGGGTTGACCCCTTAGGGCTTGCACGATGAAGTTGGTCACCACCCGCCCGTCCTGAGGATCCATGCGGGGGCCGTAGGTGTTGAAGATGCGAATGATTCGGGTAGAGACCCCCTGGGCCTGCTGGTAGGCTGTGGTGAGGGCCTCGGCGTAACGCTTGGCCTCGTCGTAGATGGCACGGGGCCCTACCGGGTTGACGTTGCCCCAATAGCCCTCGGGCTGGGGGTGGACCAGCGGGTCGCCGTAGACCTCTGAGGTGGAGGCCAGAAAGAAGCGGGCCCCCCTGGCCACGGCCAGGTCCAGCAGGTGGCGGGTGCCCTCGGCGTTGACCAGAAGGGTCTCCAGGGGCAGCTTCAGGTAACGCGGGGGGGAGGCAGGCGAGGCAAAGTGCATGACCCAGTCGAGGGGCCCTGGAATATCCAGAGGCCTAGAAGCGTCGGCCTCGAGAAAGTGAAACCGGGGGAACTGCGATAAAAACGCCACGTTGCGCCTTTGGCCACTGCTGAGGTTGTCCACCCCGATGACCTCATGCCCCTCGAGCAAGAGCCGCTCCGAGAGGTGGCTGCCCAGAAAACCTGCCGCGCCGGTAAGCAGTATTCGCATCTTGCTACCCTTCTGCCGTGACGAGTTGCGGGTTGGTGCCCGTTCCTACCCCCACATGCTGGAACCCAGCCCGGATCAGGCGTTTCTTGTCCAGGAAGTTGCGACCGTCCACCACCAGGGGTTTTTTCATGAGCCGGGCCAGGCCTTCCCAGTCCAGTTCGCGGTAGACGGCCCAGTCGGTGACCAGCACCACCGCGTCAGCGTCCTCGGCCAGCTCCATCACGCTTTCGCAGTATTCGACGGCCAGATCAGAGTTCTGCTGCCGGGCCTTTTCCAGGGCGATTGGGTCGTGCACCCTAACGCGCACCCCATGCCGCAGCAGGCGCTCGGCTAGGTCTAGGGCGGGTGAGTCGCGCAGGTCGTCGGTGTTGGGCTTGAAGGTCAGACCCAGAAGACCGATGGTGCGCCCCTTGAGGATCTTCAATTCGCGCTGGAGCTTCTCGATGATACGCTCTCGTTGGCGGTAGTTGACCTCACGAGCGGCCTCTACGATGGGCATGGACAGACCGTACTCCTTGGCAGTGGCGATCAGTGCGGCGGTGTCCTTGCCAAAGCAGCTTCCGCCCCAGCCGATACCTGCCTGGAGAAAGCGGGGGCCAATGCGGCTATCCAGGCCGATACCCCGGGCGATCTGGGTGATATCGGCCCCGACCCGCTCGGCCAGGTTGGCAATCTCGTTGATGAAGCTGATCTTGACCGAGAGGAAAGCGTTGGCCGCGTACTTGATCAGCTCGGCGGAGGCCAGGTCGGCGGAAATCAGCGGTACCGCTTTCATGGCGTTGGGGCGAGGCTGGAAGGCGGGTTCGATAAAGCTTTGCTCGAGGATAGGGCGGTAGAGGGTGTACAGCACCTCGAGGGCCTCGGTGCGCTCGGTCCCCACTACGATGCGATCCGGGTAGAGCGAGTCGTAGATGGCGGAACCTTCCCGCAAAAACTCGGGGTTGGAGGCTACCGCGAAGTTGCCTTTGGTCCGCCTGCCGTGCCGGGCTTCGTAGGCCGCTTGCACCAGCGACTCCACCCAGTTGCCTGAGCCGATGGGCACGGTGGACTTGTTAACGATGACGGTAAACTTATCGCTCAGGTGCTGTCCAATGCCCTCGGCCGCGGCCTGCACGTAACGCAGGTCAGGGGTGCCGTCGGCGGCGGGTGGGGTACCTACCGCAATGTAGATCACATCGGCTTCGGGCACGGCCTCAGCGTAGGAATCGGTGAAGTGTAGGCGTTCGCGCGCCAGGTGCATCAACTCCTCTAGGCCTGGCTCGTAGATGGGGGCCTTGCCTGCGCGCAGCAGGGCTAGTTTTTGCGGATCTACGTCTACACAAGTGACCTGGTGGCCCACATAGGCCAGCGTGACCCCGGTGGTAATGCCCACATATCCTGTACCGATGACCGCAACCTTCATGGCTTTCATGCCCACCTCGCCACATCTTCATGCCTACAAAATGCTATCTGGCTACCCAGTTTACAAACAATTGTCCTGCAATTGTCCTGGTTTCCGCCAACAAACGTCACAGCCCCTCGAGGCCTGAGGCTTCCAGAGGCACTTTTTACGCCACAGCGTTATGCCTTGTAAACCGGGAAGCTTTATACCAAGCTATCCAGCCGCTCTACATCGTCTTCCCCTAGGTACTCCCCGGTTTGCACCTCGATCAAAACCAGATCCAAAAGGCCAGGATTGACGATCTGATGGGCTGTCCCGGCCAGAGCATTAGCCGACTCGTTGGGGCGGAGAAACCGGGCCTGACCCTCCAGCCAGACCTGGGCCGTGCCCCGCAGCACGGTCCAGTGTTCGCTGCGGTGGTGATGTCGGTGGTTGGAAAGGGCCTGGCCGGGTCTGACCACCACCCGCCGGATTTTGAACCCGTTGGTCTCTTCCAGGGTTACGTAGCTGCCCCAGGGCCGCTGGATGATGTGGTGGCGTCGCACGGTGTTGTGCTTGGCCTGGCTGAGTTGCTCCACCACCTTTCTTACCTCCTGCACCTTGTCGCGCCGGGCCACCAAGAGGGCATCCCGGGTGTCCACGATCATCAGGTCGCTGACGCCGATGACCGCCACCACCCGGTCTTCGCTTTGCACGAAGGTATCGGTGGTCTCGAGCAGCACCGCCTCCCCTAGCACCCGGTTGCCCTGGGCGTCGGGAGGCACCAGCTCAGCGGCGGCGTCCCAGGAGCCTAGGTCGCTCCAGCCTAGGTCGGCCGGCACCACCGCTACCCGCTCGGCTTTTTCCATAATTGCGTAGTCTACCGACTCGGCGGGCACCTGCTTGAACAGGGTTGGATTCAAATAGACCACCGAACCCTTCTCGCTGTTTTGCCAGCAGGCCAGGGCGCTTTGGTACATCTGGGGCTGAAGGGTTTGCAGAGCCTCTATATAGGCCCTAGCCTGGAAGCAGAACATGCCGGCGTTCCAGTAGTAGCGCCCAGTTTGTAGGTAGGCCTCAGCGGTAGATTGATCGGGCTTTTCCACGAAGCGGGCCACCTGGTAGCCCCCGCAGGGCAAAGGGGGGCCTTGCTCGATATAGCCAAACCCGGTGGCTGGGTAGGTAGGTTTTATGCCAAAGGTGACCAAGTAACCTTCCTGGGCGATGGATAAAGCCTGGGCTACCGCTTGGTTGAAGGCCGCTTCGTGCTGGATTAGGTGATCTGCGGAGAGCACCAGCATGGGCTCGAGGGGGTCTTGCTCAGCCACCCATAAGGCGGCCATAGCAATGGCTGGGGCGGTGTTGCGCCGTAGCGGCTCCAGGATGAAAGCGGTGGGCATCTCGGCCAGACCCAGGGCTTGGTACTCATGGGTGGTGCTGAAGTAGTACTCCTGGCCGGTTACGGTGAGCACCTGGCGGGCCTTTGTGCCTGCCGCCCGCAGAAAGGTTTTCTGCAGCAGACTTTGCCCGTCGGGCAGCCTCATGAAGGGCTTGGGATACTGCTCCCGCGAGACCGGCCACAGCCGGGTACCTGCCCCTCCCGAAAGAATGACGGCAACCATGCTTCACCTCAATGGGTGGGTTCCATTCAAAACCCGCCTTGAAGCATACTGCACGCACCCCTACTCGGGCGTGGTTATCTAGCCTCAAACCCTGGTTCCCTCACCGCTCCAGCTCGAGTAGGCGTAAAAACGGCCCCGTTCACCGCGCAGGTAGTCCATGAGTGGTTCCAGAAGGGGACGGTGCTCATCCAGCTTGACGGCTACCTCCTCCAGGTTGAAAAAGCGGGCTTCTACAATGTGCCCATCGGGGTCTTTGGGGTTGAGCAGACCCTCGTAGTCAGCACGGAAGGCCAAAGCCAGGGTGCGCTCGCTTTTGCGCAAATCCTCAATCTGCACCACGTAGGCCAGGTGCTGGATGGCCTTGACCCGGAGCCCGGTCTCCTCCTGTACCTCCCGATAAATGGCCGCGGGAACGGTCTCGCCCGCCTCGACCATACCCCCGGGGAGGGTATAGCGCACCCGGCCCCGCCGGCTCCAGTCGTTGGCTACCAGCAAGACCCGTCCTTGGCGGTCTACCAGGATGGCGGCTGCCACCAATAGTTCACGCCGCAACCCGTGCATCGAGTCCGCCTTTCTTCCCTAAGCGGACTGGGAGAGGGCCTCGAGCTGGCGTTCCTGGTCAGCCTTGCGCAAAGCCTCGTGCAGCTTGGATAAATCGCCAGCCAGCACCCCCTCCAGATCGTGGGTGGTAAAGCCGATGCGGTGATCAGTCACGCGGGACTGGGGGAAGTTGTAGGTGCGGATTTTTTCTGAGCGCTCTCCCGCGCCGATCTGGGCCAGGCGGTTTTCCCGGCGGCGGGCCGCCTCCTCCGCCCGTTTCATCTCCAAAAGGCGGGTACGCAGGATGGAAAGGGCCTTTTCCTTGTTTTTGATCTGGCTGCGCGACTCCATGCAGGAAACGATCAGGCCGGTGGGTTTGTGCAAGACCTGTACCGCCGAGTCGGTGGTGTTGACCCCCTGCCCGCCGGGGCCCGAGGCCCTCGAGACCGTTATTTCCAGATCGGCAGGATCGAGTTGCACATCCACTTCCTCGGCTTCAGGCATTACCGCGATGGTGGCGGTAGAGGTGTGGATGCGCCCCTGGGTCTCGGTGGCGGGCACCCGTTGCACCCGGTGTACCCCGGCCTCGTATTTCAAAAAACCATAAGCTCCAGGCCCAGTTACTTCGAAGACCACCTTCGAGACCCCGCCCAGATCGGTATAGGAGGTATCCAGCAGGGTGGTTTTGTAGCCGTGGGTCTGAGCGTACTTGATCAGCATGTCGCGCAGCTCGGCGGCGAACAAGGCGGCCTCTTCTCCGCCGGTGCCGGCGCGGATTTCCACAATGGCGTTCTTCTCGTCCAGGGGGTCCTTGGGCAAAAGCAGCCGCTCCAGTTCGGCCTCGAGCCTTTGGATGCGGGCCTCCTGGGCCTCCACGTCGGCCCGGGCCATCTCGCCCAGCTCGGGGTCGGACAAAAGCTCCCGGGCCTCCTCCCGGTGGGCCAAAGCTTCTTTGTACTGGCGGATGATCTCGATCAGGTGGCCCATCTCGGCGTAGCGCTTGCTCACGCGCTGGTATTCCGATGGATTGGCGAGTACCGCTGGGTCGGCCAGCTGCCGCTCGAGCGTTTGGTACTCAGCTTCTAGGGATTTAAGCTTCTCTAGCATAAATGCTCACTATCTAACAGGATAACGCGGATGGCGGCCTGCTGATGAGGGCGGCAGGGCTCTATTTGGGTTTGAGCTGGATAGGGCTTTGTTTGCTGGGGTCGCGGCCCACCTTGTCGGCATAGAAGGCTTTGATCTGCTCGAAGTCGGCCTCGAGGTCGCCGCTGGGGCTCAGGTAGCCCCCAATGCCCACCTCTTTTTTGCGGTAGTCAATGTAGGCCAGGGCAATGGGCACCCTGGCTTTCAGAGCCATGTAATAAAACCCGGTTTTCCAGTAGGGGGCGCGGCTACGGGTGCCCTCGGCGGCCACCACCACCCAAAGGTTGTCGTGTTGGTCGAAGATACGGGCCACCTGGCTCACAAAATCGCCCCCCGCCCTGGAGCGGTCTACCGGAATACCCCCCAGCCACTTCATCACCACCCCGATCACCGGAGGGAAGAGCTCTTTTTTGCCTACCCAGCGAAAGCGCGTTCCTGAAGCCATGCCCCACAAGAGGGCATACAGAAAGTCCCAGTTGGAGGTGTGCGGGTAGCCCACCAGCACGAACCTTTGCCCTGGGGGCGGAGCCATTACCGCTGTCCAGCCCAGCATCCGTAAGGCCCCTACCCCGAAGCGTTGCCAGGGTGTCTGGGGCCTAATCGCATAAGGATGTGCCATTACTACTGGTATACCACACCGGGCCAAGGTACCCTTTATAAATCAACCCCTTTAAGAGTGGCTTCACCCGTGCAGTAGGAGGTGGATGCAAACGAGAAAGGCGGCGATGGACATTCCTCCTCGCCCGTCGTTCTGGGCTTTACCCTCGCAGCAGACGACCAGAGTGCGGTCGTAGCCCATCCGGGTGGAGAGGCCCTTGATCCGGCAACGCTGTCTAGGCGGGCGCTTGGGAAGCGAAGCCCGGAGCCTGTGACCCAGGGGCATGGCGTCCAAGGCTTTATCCATCACCAGATGTTCCAGGTGGAGGGAAACGCCGTCTCCCATACCACCAAGGCGGCTTGGTGTGCATGGGTACTGGCCGGGTACACCACCGCTACGGGAAGGCCCTGCCCTTCGGTGAGGTGCCACGGTACAGCCATTAGGCCTCCAACTCCCGATCTTCTTGTCGGCTGCCCAGGTGCTCATCTGCCCAGCCTCTGCGGCCATATCTCGTTCTGCTGTCTTTCCTTCGCCCGGCGGCCGGATCAGCCAGGATCGGTGCTTCTCGCCACCAAGACCCCGCCTTCAAGCGGCGCGTGTCCCGCACAACGCCTCAGTGAAGCCGCTTCAGCGGCCCGGCGATACCAGTATTCAGCGATCAGGGCTGCACTTACGCCCCTCACTGCCCGCGGTTCATCGCTTTGTCAATGGTCTTCCACAGCCTAATCTACAATGGTCCCCCACTCTTGACCCCTGGAGAGGTAGCAGCTTGATTGAGTTCGGTATTACACTCTGAGGTACCGAGGAGGGCGCCTTGGCCGGGCATTGCCTGCGGCTCTTGGGAGAGGCCACCCTGGAGGTGGAGGGGAAAGCTCCCGTGCGCCTGGAGCGCAGGGCCGCCGGGGTGCTGGCTTATCTGGCCCTGGAGGGCCCCACCCCCCGCTCGCGGCTGGCCGGCTTGCTCTGGCCCCAGACGCTCGAGCGCGTCGCCCGCAACAACCTGGTCCAGGCTCTGCGCCGGCTGCGTCAGGCCGCGGGTGGATACGGGGGATACGAGGTAGCGGGCGGGGAGATGCTCAAGCTCGCCGAAGGCCTCGAGGCCGACGCCGCCCGGCTGGTGCTGCTCACCTTCCAGGGCCGCTACGCCGAGGCACTGGCGCTGGAGGGCGAGCTGCTCACGGGCCACGACTACGACGACTGCCCCGACTTCGCCGACTGGCTGCTGGCCGAGCGGGAGCACCTGGCGGGGCTGCGGCGCGAGGCTTTGCAAGCCGAGGCCGAGCGGCTTTTGCGGGAGGGCGAGCTGCGGGGCGCTTTGGCCCTGGCCCTGCGCCTCCAAGAGGCCGACCCCTTTTCCGAGGAGCACCTCCGCCGGGTGATGCGCCTGTACTACCTGCTGGGCGACCGGGGAGCGGCCCTGGTGGCCTACCATCAGGGCCAGGCGCTGCTGCGGCGCGAGCTAGGGGTAGACCCCCTGCCCGAGACCCAGGCCCTGGCCCGCGAGATCGAGCGCGGGGCTATCCTGCTCGCGCAAAGCCCGCCAGCCCGTCGGGAGATTCCGCTTTCGCTGCTGCGCCCGCCGGTGCTTTCGGGTCGGGAGCGGGAGTGGGCCCTGCTGGAGGAGGCCTGGGAGAGCGGGAAGGCCATCTTCGTCTTGGGCGAGCCCGGGGTGGGCAAGAGCCGGCTGATGCTGGATTTCGCGGCCTCCCGTGGGCGCTCGCTCCTCGTCGAGGCCCGCCCCGGCGACGCGGGGATGCCCTTTTCCACCTATGCCCGCGGCCTGGAGCAGGCCCTGTGCGAGCACCCGGCGCTCTCCCTGAAGGGCTGGGTGCGGCGCGAGCTCTCCCGCCTGCTGCCTGCCCTGGCCGAGGAACCTCCGCCGCCCTCGCGCGCGGCGGAGGACAAACTGCGCCTGCTCGAGGCCCTGGGGGAGGTGGTGCGCCTGCTTTGCCAAGCCGGGGTGGTGGCCCTGATCCTGGATGACCTGCAGTACATGGATCCGGCCAGCCTCGAGGCGGCCATCCACCTAATCCAGCGCCCCACGGGGGCTTTTCCCCGCTTCATTGGCAGCTTTCGCAGCGGCGAGCTGCCCTCAGAGGCCTTGGCTACCGTCCAGCGGCTGGTGGAGGCCGGCCTGGCGGTTTGGATCGGGCTCGAGCCTCTCACCCCCCAGGCGGTGGGCCACCTCCTGCAAACCCTGGACCTGCCCGGCCTGGACGCCGCCCGCCTGGCGCCGCTCCTCAGCCGCTACACCGGCGGCAACCCCCTGTTCGTCCTGGAAACCCTGCGCACGCTCTGGGAGTCGGGTGGGCTGCGAGGGACTCCCGAGCGCTTCCCGGCTCCCCGCCGGGTCAAGGAGCTGATTGCCCGCCGCCTGCAAGCCCTCTCCCCGGCCGCTTCCCGCCTGGTCCGGGCCGCGGCCATCGCCGGGGAAGACCTGGCCCTGGGGTTGGCCGCCGGCGTTCTCCAGAGCAATCCCCTGGACCTGGCCGAGCCCTGGGCCGAGCTCGAGGCCGCCCAGATCCTGCGGGAGGGCCGCTTCGCCCACGACCTGCTCCGGGAGACCGTGCTGGAGGGCATCCCGGCCCCCGTCCAGGCCCACCTACACCACCAGGTAGCCCTCGCACTCGAAGAGGCCGGGGCCCACCCCGCCCGCATCGCCCAGCACTGGCTTTTGGCCGGCCAGGAGGAAGCGGCGGCCCGCTCTTGGCTGGCCGCAGGCCGGGACTACCAGGCGCGCGCGCTTTACGCCGAGGCCCTGGCCATGCTGGAGAAAGCCCTGGCTTACGGCCAGGAAGAGGCCATGCGGGCCGAGGCCCGGCTCCTGATGGCCGACATCTTCCGCGAGCAGCGGCGCTACCGCGAGGCAGAGGCCCTGCTGGAGACCCTGCTCGAGGGCCCCACCCCCCTCAGGGTCCGGGTAGAGGCCCTGCGAACCCGCACCTACCTGGCCATCGGCGACCACCCGAAGGCGGTGCGGTATGCCCAGGAGGCCTACCTCCTGGCCCAGGAACTGGGGGACCAAGCGCTCACCCACCTGACCCTCACCGCCTACGCCGCCGCTTTGTGGGGGGTGGGCCGGGCCGCCGAGGCGGCGCGCCTCTTAGAGCCCGAACTCGCCCGCGACCACCCCGACCCCCGCCACCGCATCCGCGCCTTCGCCTACCTGGGGGCCCTGCACGCCCACCAAGGCCGCTTCGCCGAGGCCTATCCCCTCCTCGAGGAGGCCCACCGCCTGGCGTTAGGGCAGGACCCTTACTGGCAGGTCCTGGCGACGGCCTTCCTGGTGGGGGCCGACGTGGAGCGGGGGGAGCCCCTGGCCCACCGGGAGCTGGCCCAGGCCGCCCGGGCCCTAGGGCCTTTCGACGTGAGCGAGTACCTGGCCCTGGTGCTGGCCCGGGCCTACCTGGAGGCCCAGGAGCCCCAGGCGGCTTTGGAACTCCTGGAGGAGCGCCCCGGCGAGCGCTTGGGCCCGGCCTACGCCGTCTTGGGCCTGGCCTACACCAGCCGGGCCCTCCTGGCCTTGGGCCAGGAGGAGGAGGCCCGCCGGGCCCTAGCCGGCGCGCGCGCGCTGGCCGAGGGCCTGGAAGGGGCCCCGCGGGCCCTGGCCCAGGTGGCGGTGGCGGGCGCGCGGCTCGGGGAGGCGGCGGTGCAGGCCCTCCTGGAGCGGATTCCCCCCGAAGCCCTAGGCCCCGCCGACCGCAGAAATCTCCTCGAGGCCGGCCTGGGCCTCCCAGGTTAACCCTCCGGAATCCGGTGCCCCAACCCAGGGCGGTCATCCGCCCGTCATCCAGAGGGGTCTAATCTCTTCCTGGCCGACGGGCGAATGCCCTCCGGCCGCCGGGAAAGGAGAGGATAAGCATGCGGACTCGAGGGCGGCTAGGGCTGCCGGAGGGCACCGTCCAGGTGAGCCCCTGCGTGCCCGGCATGGGCGAGCACTGGGCTAAGCCCCAGGACCTTCCCTTTGGGCCCATCTACGGGGTCATGGGGGAGCGGCTGGTCTTCGTGGAGATTATGGTGGCCCAGAGCGACTTCGCCGCCGGCAAGTCCTGGAGGGATCTCCTCAAGCCCCCCAAGGGCTACGCCATTGACCACGTGGACATAGAGTTCGAGCCCCAAGGCCACGAGGGCTACCCGATCCCCCACTACGACATCCACGCCTACTTCGTCCCCCACGCGGAGCACTTGGGGTACTGCCCCTGAGGAGTGCTATGCAAACCCTTTGGTTCTTCAACACCCTGGTTCGCATCTGGGTCTCGGAGGTGGCGGGCCAGGACGGCCTTTCCGTCCTAGAGCACCAAGCCCCCTACGGGGACTCCCCGCCCCTTCACATTCATCACACCGAGGACGAGGTCTTCATCGTCCTGGAGGGCGAGTGCCGCTTCCAGGTGGGGGGCGCCACCCACCGCGCCCGCCCCTTCGAGGTGCGCCTAGCCCCCAAGGGGGTACCCCACACCTACCGGGTGGAGTCCCGGGAGGGGGCCCGCTGGATCACCCTCACCGCCCACCGGGACTTCGAGCGCTTCGTGAAGGCCATGAGCCGGCCAGCGGAGCGGGAGGAACTGCCCCCTCCCCTGGCCCCTCCCACGCCCCAGGACTTAGAGCGCGTGGGGAGGATCGCGCAGATCTACGGCATCGAGTTCGTGGGGCCGCCTTTGGGCTAGGAGGTGGGGGGTGAGGACAAAGCTAATGGGCTGGATCTGGCTTTTGCTGGTGTTGTTGGCCGCCTGCACCGCTCCGGGTGGGGGTCAGGCCGAGGTAGGGGTCTGGGACCAGAGCCGCTGGGACCGGGCGAACTGGCAGTGAGGTGAACGGCAATGCAAGGGAAAAAGCTCAAGTATTTTGTGTTGGGATTTCTTCTCTCGGCCATGGGGTTCTATGTGGCTGCGGTAGGCAACCTGATCAGCTTCAGCCCCGGCACGCCCATCAAGTCCGCCGAGGTCAACGCCAACTTCAAAACCCTGCGGGATGCGGTGGTGGCCCTCGAGGCCCCCATCACCACCGACCGCCTGGCCGACGGTGCGGTGAGCGCCCCTAAGCTCAAGACCGGCAACGCAGCCGCCGAGGGCAAGGTGCTCAAGTTCCAGGGCGGAGGGCTGGCCTGGGCCGACGACAACGCGGGCGCGGCCAACCCGGCCTGGGAGCTCTCCGGCAACACCGGCACCAACCCCACCAGCCACTTCCTGGGCACCACCGACAACCAGCCCCTGGTCGTCCGGGTGAACAACCGGCAGGCCTATCGGGTCGAACCCGCCACTGACGACCATTTGGGTATGAGCCCTAACCTGATCGGCGGCTTTGGCGGGACCTTCGGGCCGGGCAACCGGGTTACCGCCGGGGTTTTTGGGGCGGTGATCGGGGGTGGGGGAAGCGCCACCTTCGGCCCTAACGAGGTCACCGACCACCAGGGCACGGTGGCGGGGGGCGCGGGCAACCGCGCGGGCAATAACGATACCGATCTTAACAACGCGCGCTTTAGCACGGTGGGTGGGGGCTTCGGCAACCAGGCGGGCGGGTTTGAGGCCACCGTAGGGGGTGGTGCCTTTAACACTGCTTCCGGGGCCGGCTCGGTGGTGCCGGGCGGAAATAGCAATACGGCCAGCGGCCAGTTTAGCTTCGCCGCCGGACGCCGGGCCAAGGCCCAACACGACGGGGTCTTCGTCTGGGGCGACTCCACGAATGCCGATGTGGCCTCGAGCGCGGCCAACCAGTTCGTGGTGCGGGCCTCGGGCGGGGCGACCTTCTACACTAACGCCTCCCTGACCACCGGGGCCAGCCTGGCCGCGGGTTCGGGCTCTTGGAGCAGCCTGAGCGACCGTGCGGCCAAGACCGGCCTGGTTGCGGTGAACCCCAAGGCCGTCCTGGATCGGCTGGCGGCCATGCCCATCTACGAGTGGAGCTACCAAGCCCAGGGGCCCGGCGTGCGCCACCTGGGGCCTACTGCCCAGGACTTCAGGGCGGCTTTCGGGCTGGGCGAGGACGACCGCCACATCAGCACCGTGGACGCCGACGGGGTGGCCCTGGCCGCCATCCAGGCGCTGCACCAGGAGAACCGGGAGCTGAAGGCCCGGCTCCAGGCCCTCGAGGCCCGGCTGGCGGCGCTGGAAAGGGGCAAATAGTGAAGCGGTTCGCAGCTGGGGCTGCCCTGGGGCTCCTGCTCCTGCCGCTCGTCTGGGCGCAGGACAACCCCTTGGCCTCGCTCCAGGGGTCCATCGTCTACATCCGCGAGGGCAACGTCTGGGCGTTCACGCCCTCCACCGCACAGCGGCGCCCGTTGACCCATGACGGCGGCTACCGCAGCCCCTCCCTGGCCGACGACGGCACCCTTGGCGCGGTCCAGGTGATCGCGGGCCGTTCGCACTTCGTGACCATCCGCCCGGACGGGCGCAAGCGGGTCTTCCCGCCGGGGGAGCTCATCAACCTGGTACACGCCGAGCTGTCGCCGGACGGGGGCCTCTTCGCCTTCGCCTACGTGGTCGTGACCCCCCTGGGCCCAAACCCCGCCCGCGTGGGCCTGACTTTCTCCGACCGCTGGGCCGCCGCCGGGGTGGCCGGGGGCAGTTGGGGGCGGTTCAGCTCGAGCTACTACCACGCCCGCTGGATGACCGGCGAACGCCTGATCCTCTCGGGCGGCGGGTCGTACCCCTACCTGGTACGCGGGGCGAAGAGCGGTTGGGAGGGCGAGAGCAGCCCCTACCAGTTCGAGATTCCGGGGCTTCGCGGCGAGGTCTACGACGTCGCCCGGAGCGGTGCGCGCTTCGTGGTGATCGGGGCCACCTATCGCGTCGTGGGTTACGAGCAGCAAATTACCGGCTGGCACGCCATTGCCTACCGGCCGGCCCGGCCAGAGGAGCAGGGGGTCTATGCGTTCAGCCTCGAGGAGATGCGCGCCTGCCGGGGCGACAGCACGGCGCGCTTCGGCGGCGGGAAGTGTGTTCCGGGCTGGATCCCCGAGGCAGGTTTCCCGTTGCAGGGCGAACCCAAGGGCGGCGCGATCTCGCCCGACGGCCAGGCCATGGCCTTCGCCGACGCGCGCGGCCTGCTGGTGAGTGGCCCCATCGGCCCTTCGGCGCGGGCTTTCGTCGTGGACCCGAAGGGCTCGGAGCCGGAGTGGTCGCCCTTCGCGCAATAGAAGGAGGCTAGAGCCATGGGAAAGCTAGGCTACCTGGCAGGGGTGATTCTCCTGGGGTTCTTAGGGGCCTGTAGCGGGGGCTCGAGGCCGGTGGCACCGGAATCCACCCCCAAAGGCACCCCCACCGGCGATCCGGTGACGGCCACCATCGGGCCCGGAGGGGGCAGCCTGGCTTCGGCGGATGGGGTGCTCACCCTGAGCGTCCCGCCCGGAGCCGTGGACAGCCCCACCCCCTTCGGCATCCAGCCCATCACCAACACCGCCCAGGGGCTGGGCAGCGGTTACCGGCTCACCCCGGAAGGGCAGACCTTCCAAAAGCCGGTGAAGCTCACCTTCCGCTATACCGAGGAAGAGCTGGCCGGGGCCGGCGCGGAAGGGCTTGGGCTGGCTTTCCAGGACGAGAAGGGCGTGTGGTGGGCTCACCTGGGGACCGAGCTGGACGAGGTGGGCAAGACCCTCTCCGTCCAGACCCGGCACTTCAGCGACTGGGTCAGGAAGACGTTCTGGGTCTTCATCCCCGAGCAGGCCCGGCTCAAGGTGGGGGAATCCATCGGGCTGATGGTGATCGCCTGCGTGCTCGAGCAGTACACCGGGCCGGTGCCCGAGGTGGATGAGGATGAGCTGCTGGCACCGCTCGTCCCCAAGGACCGGGAGTTCTGCGGGCCTTCGGTGCGCACGGGGAAGTGGGCGGTCAACGGGGTCTTAGGGGGCAACAGCACCTACGGCACGGTTACCCCCCTGCAACCGAGCTCGAGGGCCACCTACACCGCCCCGGCCAAAGTCCCCAGCCCCAACCCGGTCACCGTCACCGCCGACATGACCTGGGAGGAGCGGAAGGTTACCAAGCGCTTCACCTCGAGGATCACCATCGAGGACGCCCTCGCCCAGGTTCACGTCGTCGGCTCCTTCAGCTACGTCGGTTTCCCTATTCAGGATGGCCTTCTCGCCGACGTGCAGGACCGCTTCGAGGCCGACCTGTGGCTTTCCACCGAACCCGGCGGCAGCGGCTCTTACGCCAGCGGCATCCAGAACACCCCTTCCACGGAAGCCAACGTCCGGCTCGAGCCGGGCTTAGAGCAGGGGATCTGCAGGTTCGAGCTGGGTGGAGATTATGAACACCTTACCCTCGATTCCTGGAGGTTCAACGGGGCAACCCTCAAAGAGTATTACTTCGCTTTGGAGGGGAGCGTGACGGTGCCCTCGGTCACCTGGTATGTCCGTACCGATGAGGGCTGCGTGGCCTCGACCCTTCCTGGGGGCTCGGCCCGGGGTGGAATTGCTTTCGCGGTGGACCTCAGCCGCCTGCAGAAGCCGGGTGACGCCTATACCTCCGCCGATCTCGCGAATTCAGGGTGGGAGTTCCGCTTCGAGCGTAGATAAGTCCTTGAGCCAGGCTGCCACCCTCCCCAGGCGGTGACGAGGTGGGGTAAGGGAAGCGCTTAGCGCCTCAAGCGCCAAGCCCAGACCCCGCAAACCCCGGTAGGCCCAGTCCACACACACCTTCCTCAACTCTGGGCCACCCGACCCACTCAACCCCCTCCAGCCGACCTGCCCACCCCCGCCGGGTGCCCATAGGCCTTGCGTATCCGTCAGCATCTGCCGCTTCCGCCTGACCTCTAATCACCCCCCTTGACCCAAAAGGCGAAGGGGGGTTGGGATATGAACATGCTCACCTCCAACCCCCTCTACCAGTCTA
>FWPU01003478.1_pt1 | contig 39665 bp, 36 predicted proteins | sample 2228361 | NCBI WGS metagenome assembly FWPU01 (sample SAMEA103939777, study PRJEB20133) | metagenome | reverse complement strand
GGTGGCATTGGGGTTCGCAGAACCGCGGTCGGCGAACACGATGACGACGTCGTCAGGGTCCGTTGGGTTCACAGAAATGGTTCCGACCGGGTTCCATCGGATCTGATGTCCCCAGACCGTCTGTCGTCCGATGACGGAGAACGGCATGTCGCTCAGTCCGTCCTCGAGCTGCACGACGGGGACCGGCGAGCTGAACGTCGAGCCGCCGTCGGTGGACGTCACGACCATGATCTGCGAGTCGAAATCGAATGGCACCTCCCACTCGCTCTCGTTCTGTCCATTGATGAAGTGAACGTACAAGGTCCCGTCTGGCGCCACGTCGGGAATCGAGAACTGATCCTCGTCGCACTCGCCCTGAGGACCCGTCGACTGAAACGTACACACCTGCGGGTTGGAGCCCGAGATTTCTTGGGGCCGTGACCAGGTTTTCCCGCCATCATCCGAGTAGCTCAGGTAGATAGCGGACTCAGCGTAGCCCCCAAACAGCGTATTCACGAACCGCGTCGCCGTGAGGTAGGCGCGCCCGTAGTACGGCGAACCCGGATAGTTGTCGACTGTCAGCCACTCCTTGTCCCAGAACACCGCCAGGTTCGCCGCCCCGATCCCTGTACCGGTCCCCCGCATGACGGTGACGGGCTCGCTCCACGTGACACCGCCGTCGGCCGACCAGCTTACGGCGACGTCCCCCTGGCTCACGCAGCAACCGCCGTGCCCGCCCACGTTCTCGAGCTGAGCCATCAATACCACGTCGTGCTTCGCGTCGAACGCCGGGGAAGGATCCCCCGCGCCGTTTCCCGTCCGCATCGGAATCTGTCCGTCGATCCACGTTTCGCCCCCATCGAAGGAGGTGAAGAACCCCGTGGGGACGATGGCCTGACGTGCGCCCGTCGCGTTGTTGAACCGGTAGAAGTAGTCGTTGGAGCCCACGACAATGTGGTCGGGGTTCTCGGGGTCGACGGCGACGGCGATCTCGTTGTCCGGGGCGAAGTCTTGCCCGAGAGTCGGCACGTTGCAGCTCAGGTCGACGACATGTTCGGGATCCCCAGAAGCTTCGCACCGGGAGTTCTGGATTCGTTCCTTACTGAACGATCCGCCCGTATTGCCGAGGCGCTCCACATCGAATTGTTGGGGAGCGGGCGCCCACTTGATGGGGAACAGCTCCGGGGTCACGTAGGGCTTGTCCCTGCCGGCCGAGAGCTGAGGCGCTCCCACGGCGAGCGCCGTCAGCACGAGGAGGAAGAGCAGGCGCTTCATCGCGGTCCTCCTGAGAGACGTGGCGGCGGGGACGAGAGCAGCCCCTATCATAGCACGCGTCGAAAGAGGGCCACCGGCATGATGTGACGTTCAGCCCTTGAAGGCATGCTGGCGGGCGACCTACCGTCGCTCCACCTCGAGCAGGAGGAGCGACATGCTTCGAACACGCGCCGCTTCCCGCCCTCCCGCTTCGCGAGGAGCCGCCACGCTCGACCGCTACCGCGCGCAGATCCGCTGGGACCGCGCCGTGTGGAGCAGCCACTGCGTCGACTGCTACCCGGGGAATTGCCCCTTCCGCGCCTACACGCGCGACGGCGCCCTCTGGCGAGAGGAGCAGGCGGGCACGTACGACATCGTCGAGCCGAGTGTGCCGGACATGAACCCGATGGGATGCCAGAAGGGCGCCGGCTGGGCCCTCACGCACCATGCGCCCGAACGCATTCTGTATCCCATGCGGCGCGTCGGACCTCGCGGCTCGGGGAAGTGGGAGCGCATCACCTGGGACGAGGCGCTCGACCTCGTGGCCGACGGCATCATCGACGCCATCGAGGCCGAAGGGCCGGAATCGATCGTCTACGAGACGTCACCGGCCCAGGGCGGAATGGTTGGCGTCGTCGCTATTGCCCGATTCGTGGGGTTGCTCGGAGGCGTCGCGATCGACCTCGAGGGCGTCATCAACGACTTCAACGTAGGCATGTACATGACCTACGGGAAGTTCAACGTGAGCTCCGTCGACGACTGGTTCCACGCCGACCGCATCCTCATCTGGCACATGAACCCGGTCTACACGCGTATCCCCTTCTATCACTACATCGCGGAGGCGCGGTACCGCGGCGCGAAGGTCTACACGATCGCACCCGATGTGAGCCCCTCGGCCGTCCACGCGGATGTCTACGTGCCGGTCCGGCCCGGCGCCGACGCTGCGCTCGCGCTGGCGATGTGTCGGGTCGTCCTCGACGAAGGGCTCATGGACGAGACGTTCGTGCGCGAGCAGACCGATCTGCCGCTGCTGGTGCGAGATGACAACGGTCGGTTCCTGCGGGAGCGCGACTTGCGAGAAGAGGGCCGAGACGACCAGTTCTACGCCCTCGATACGGCCACGGGATCGCTCGTTCCCGCCCCGCGCGGGACGCTGGCATGGCGAGACGCGACGCCCGCGCTCGAAGGGGAAGCTTCGGTCACGCTGCGCGACGGGTCGCGAGTCACGGTGCGCCCCGTGTTCGCACGGTTGCGGGAGCACCTCGAAGCGTACACGCCCGAGGCGGCTTCGTCGCAATGCGGCACGCATCCCAGCCTGATTCGAGAGCTGGCGCGCGACTGCGCCCGGCGCAAGACGGCTATCCTCCTCGGCTTCAATTCGTGCAAGTACTACCACTGCGACCTCATGGAACGGGCGATGCTCCTGTTCCTGGCGCTGACAGGCAACTGGGGGAAGAAGGGCACCGGCGCCCGTAGCTGGAGCGCCGGCCCGTTCGATGGGCCGTTCCTTTCGGGCATGAAATCAGCGCCGGGGCCCGACGCGACGCGCGAGGTGCTCCGGCAGCGCCGCCTCGCGCTCGACATGATGAAGCGCCACGACCCAACGCTGACCGACGAGCTCGCCACGCTCGAGCTGCTCGGCATGGCCCCGATGCACCGCAAGATCGTTCCCGCTTTCCAGTTGCTGCGTCGACACGCGGGCTACGGACGCATCTGGAACCGGCGATCCTGGGGTGACCCGACCCTACCCCGGTCGTTCGACGCGTACCTTCGCATGGCCGAGGCTGAAGGATGGTGGGCAGGGATCGGTGACGCAGCCGTGCCTCCGCGCGTCTTCATCGAGGTCGGAGGGAACGTGCTGCGGCGCACCCGCGGCGGGCAGAACATGCTCCTCCGGCGGCTATGGAAGGGGCTCCGTCTGGCCGTGACCGTCGACTGGCACATGACCACCACGGCGCTCCAGTCGGACGTGCTTCTGCCGGCGGCGAATCACGGCGAGAAGCTCAACGTGCACTACGCCACGCCGCACGTCATGCAGGTGCTCATCGCCGATCGAGCGTCGGCTCCGGCGGGCGAGGCCAAGCCCGAATGGGAGATCTTCCAACTGCTGGCGGAGCGGATCTCCCGCCGGGCCGCCGAGCGCGGGCTGTCGACGTTCACCGACCGCGACGGCACGGTACGGTCCTACGCGGGGCTTCGCGAGCAGTACACCCACGGGGGCACGTACGCCTCGACGGAACGCCTCGTGGACGAGTGGGTGCGTGATTCGGCCGTCGCCGGGAACATCCCGCGCCGTACGACGCTCGCCACGCTCCGCCGTAAGGGATTCGTCCGCGTCCGCGACTGGGGCATGTCACCCCTCGCGGTCAGTCAGGCCTCGGAGATCCACCCGAACGAGACGCACGTTCCCAACCGGAATCACGTGGAGAAGAAGCTTCCGTACCCCACGCTCACGCGGCGGGCGCAGTTCTACATCGACCATCCGTGGTTCCTCGAGGCGGGTGAAGCGCTGCCGGTCCACAAGGAGACACCGGCCATGGGCGGAGCATACCCGCTCCAGATGACCAGCGGGCATATGCGCTGGAGCATCCACTCGTCGAACGTGACCAACCGGCTCATGCTGAACACCCATCGCGGTGCTCCCTTCATCTTCGTGAGCGCCGAGGACGCCGCGAGGCGCGGTGTGCGCGATGGCGACATGGTGCGCGTGTTCAACGATCTGGGCGCGTTCCTGGTCCAAGCGAAGGTGTCGCCCGCTGTCCGGCCAGGGCAGGTCGTCATGTACAACGGCTGGGATCCTGCCCAGTTCCCCGGCTGGCGAGGTCCCATGGACGTGGAGCCCGGCATGGTCAAGCCCCTTCACCTCGCGGGCGGATATGGCCATCTGCGGTACCGGCCCGGTATGTGGCAGCCTGTGCCCGTGGACCGAGCGACGCGCGTCGAGTTCGAGCGCGCCGTGTAGGACCCGCGGCGCATGGGTGTGATACCATTGCCGCCGGCTGTTCGACGCTTGCGAAGGGAGGCCGCCATGAGAAGGCTCGGACGACTTTTGACCCGTGCGCATCGAGAGGACGGGCATGAGCGGCCCGCGCTGGCATCGCTCATTGGAGCGGCGGGCGCCGTGCTGTTGGGCATCGGCGCAGCGAACGACAGCGGCGCGCTGGCCATCGTCGGCGGCATCGTCCTTGCGGTCGGCCTGGTCGCGGCGATGCTCGTTCACCATGTCACCATTGACTGGCAGGTCATGGGCCGTCTCGACCGCCTCGAGAAGTAGCAACGCGGCCGCAACCCTTTCGAGAGGGGCCCACAGTTGTGGTGGCAGGATCTGCTTTGGGGGTTCTGGAACGGCCTCACCGCATGGGTGGTGCTCATCGTCCACGCCTTCGGAGGTTGGGAGCGCTTCCCCTTCTATAACGAGGCGCGGGGCGGAACCTGGTACGACTTCGGCTTTCTCGTGGGGGCCGGATCGCCACTGCTCGGGGCCCTCGGTTCGCGAGCGGCGCCTCGCGAGCGCGAGTGACCCCGGGTGGCGCCCTTGCGCGAGCGGCGGCTGTCGGCGATTCTGCGCCGGATGCGACTCATTCTGGTCACCGTCTTCGGCCTCATGGCCGCGCTCACGGTCGCGTGTGGTGAGAACGCGCCCGCCTACGATGTCGTCGTGGCGTTCAACGACCAGTACAGCGACGCCAGCCTGCAGGAGACCGACGCGATCCTGCGCTCGTACGACGCCGACATCGACGTGCTCCTGCAGGAGAGCTTCCCGCCGGTAGCCCGCACCGTGATCCGCTCCTCGCTCGAAGGCTTCTGCGACGACCTTCGGTCGAAGCTGGAGGTCAAGCCGTACATCGAGCGGGTGGAGTGCGAAGAGCGGCTGTGAGCCGTCAGGCGATCCGCCGGGCCTCGGCCGAGCCGCGCTTCGTGAGCCAAGGCAGTCCGCCCGCGGCGACCAACGCCAGACACGCATCGACGACGTCGGGGTCGAACTGCGTCCCGCGACCGAGCCGCAGCTCCTGGAGGGCCATCTGCAAGGGGAGCGCGTCCCGGTACGCGCGAGCGGACAGCATAGCGACCAGCGCATCGGCGACGGCGAGGATGCGAGCCCCTAACGGGATACCGAGGGAGCGCAATCGTCGCGGATAGCCACCGCCATCGTACCGCTCGTGGTGCGCGGCCACGATCTGACGAACGTTGTCCGAAATCCCGTGGTCGGCGAGGAACCAGAAGCCATCCTCGGGGTGAGCCATGATGGCGCGACGTTCGTCGGGGGCGAGGCTGCCGGGAGAGCGGAGCACCTCTTCCTTGACGCGCAGCAACCCGATGTCGCGGAGCAGCGCGGCGCGATACAGCTCGTCCTCGGAGATGACGGCGCCGTCGAGGGGCATCTCCCGAAGGAGCGCGACGGCGAGCTCGGCCACGCGCCGAGAGCGCTCGGGGTCGCCGTAGCAGCGTTCATCCACGGCCGCGGCCAGCCGCTCGAGGGCGCGCAGATCCTGCGTCGCGCGCGCCCGGGTGAGCTCGATCTGGCGGCGCATGGCGTTCAGCGCGCGCGCCGCTCGCCGCGCTTCGTTCGTCGCCTGTGCGAAGCGCGCCTGCGCGAAGACTGCTGGCAGCGCGAACAGCGCGACGCCACCGGGGCCGAGCGCGTCATTCACCGCCGCGACGCCCGTTGCCAGAACGCCCAGAAGCTGCCAGACACCCACACCGAGCGCTCGCGCCTCCCAGGATTCGGACTCACGGTCGTCAACATCTCGGCCGAGCCACCGGTCCGCCGCGGCGAACGAGCCAGCGGCGAGCGTGGCGCCGATCACGCCGGGCGCGAGCGTCGCAGGCCACGCGGTCGCGATGGACAGCGTGTCCGCGAGCGTGAAGACGCCACCGAACACGAGCGCGCCGCAGACGTGCGCCGCGACCTCGCGGGACGACGCCCGGGAGGCCGGAACGCGCACTCCGCTCAGAGCCACGAACGGCGCTACCACCAGGGCGCCATGCAGCCCGCCGATGGCGCCCGCGGCCATGGATACGGCGACGGGCGTGGGTGGCCGCGAAGGGATGCTCCGGGATGCGCGCGCCCGTTCCAGGACCACGCCCAGCGTGAGCAGCGCGGCGACGGTGATCCGCTCTCCGGACCACGGGGCGCCAGGACCGAAGAGCCCTGCCACCACTGTCGCCGCCACGAGATAGGCGAGAACGAACAGTCCGCCGAGCGTCAACCTCTCCAGCGCGGCGCGCCGGAGGGACCGAAGACCGGACATCGAGGCTCCTTCAGGGGCTGGAGAGGCCAGCCCTGCCGCTGAATCTCAGCCCGTGAGGCCCTGCAAAAGGAACTCACCGCCCCCAGCCGGAGCGGTGAGCTGGAAGGGCCCCGATCGTTCTGGTCCGGCAGCCCGGCCGTCATATCCCCCGCGAGGCGGACGTAGACCCGAGGCTTTGCGTCCCCGCCTTTCGACGGGTTTGCCTTTATCGGAGCGCTATACGGTTGTGTGGAGCGCTTCGCAGCGTCTCCACCTGAAGCTACGGACGGGACTCACGAAAGGGGGTAGACCCCGGGTGAATGGCCCGTGAAGGGATGGTGACGGTCCCCGCCGCGTCAGCCTTTAGGCGGTCCGCCGCTCGGAGATGGAGATCACTTGAACAGGCGCATCCACCACGTAGCCGAAACTGCGCACGTTGCGGACGATGGAGCCGACGGATCCCGCCTCCTGCAAGTGCTTGCGTAAGCGGTAGACGTGAACCTTGAGGATCTGCATCGCCTCCGTCTCTGTCAAGGTCGCGCCGGTAGCGACGAGGGCGAGCTCGGTAGCGGGAACCGTGCGGCCGGCGTTCCGCGCCAGGTACTCGACGATGCGATACTCGGTCGGTGGAAGGTGCACGGCGCGACCGTTGACGAACACCTCGCGCAGCGCCGGCTCGATGCGCACGTCACCCACGAGCATGGGCTCCTCGACCACGGGCAGCGCCCGTCGCACCGCGCGGACCTGGGCAGCGATGGCCGCCGGCTCGACGGGCATCGGCAGCACCACGAGCGCCCCTGCGGTGAGGAGCGAGGCGGCCTGACGGGCATCCGCCAGCGCGATGACGTGGGGCGCCGCGGGATGCGCGGCGATCGCGCGGATCAAGGTCTCGTCAGCGGGCGGACACTCTACCAGCAACAGGTCCGAGCGGCTGTCACGCACGAGCGCGAGGAGACCGGCACGAGAACCCGCATCGATAGCGTCGACTTGCTCGCGGGCGAGCGCACGGCCCACGAGGGGCCCGGCGAAATACACCAACGGCTTCGGCATGGTCACTCGACCTCCACCTACAAGAGCATCGGCCGATCAGGCCGCGTGGTGAACACCCCACGCCTTGCCCACCTCCAAAAGCCGCTCCTAGAATGGCTCCCACATGCGCCCCCACGAGACCGTTCGGGATTTCCTCATCGCGCGGGAAGAGACTCTGTCGCCGTTCGCCGCGCGCAGCCGTGACGCCGTCCGTGACGTGCCAGAGCCGCCCCCGGACGTGCGGACGGAGTTCCAGCGCGACCGCGACCGGATCATCCACTCGAAGGCGTTCCGCCGGCTCAAGCACAAGACCCACGTCTTCGTGGCTCCCGCCGGCGATCACTTCGTCACGCGCCTCACGCACACCCTCGAGGTGGCCCAGGTCGCCCGGACGATCGCGCGCGCGCTGAACCTGAACGAGGACCTGACCGAGGCGATCGCGCTGGCCCACGATATCGGCCATACGCCCTTCGGCCACGCGGGAGAAGATGCGCTCGCAGAGCTGCTACCCGACGGCTTCCGGCACAACGAACAGAGCGTCCGCGTGGTCGAACTGCTCGAACGCGGTGGCCGCGGACTCAACCTCACCCGACAGGTCCGCGATGGCATCCTCAAACACTCCAAGGGCCGCGGCGACATTCAAGCCGAAGCCTGGGGCATCGCCGAGACGCTCGAAGGACAGATCGTGAAGCTCGCCGACGCCGTCGCCTACCTCAACCACGACATCCAGGACGCCATCCGGGCCGGCCTGCTCAGCGAAGCCGACCTGCCAAGGTCGGCCCGCGAGGTCCTCGGCGAGCGCCACTCCCAGCGCATCAACACGCTCGTTTGCGATATCGTCGACGCCTCCTGGGCCGCGACTGGTCACGGCAGCCCGGACGAACGGCCACTCATCCGCATGAGCGACGCGGTTGCAGCCGCGACCAACGAACTGCGTGACTTCATGTTCGAGCGCGTCTACTGGTCGGAGGAACGGCTGGCCGAGGCTGCCAGGGCCCGTCGAGTCGTCCACTTCCTGTTCGAGTACTTCTCCCGTCACCCCGAAGCGATCGTGTCCGATTACCAGCGCCCAGAGGACTCGCCCGCACGCCGCGCCGCCGACTACATCTCCGGCATGACCGACCTCTACGCGCTACGGGTGGCGAGGGAGCTGGGATATCCGGATGAGCTCTGATATCCCGCTAGCGAGCGGCATGCTACAATCCGCCTGCCCGCCCGAGGAGGCGGGCCCCATCGCGATCCGAGCCCGTACGCATGGAATCACGACCTCCGTTCCCGCCTCCTGAGGAAGATACGCCCTTCTTGCGGAATCCGCTGGTGCTCGGCGGATTGGGGCTCGTCGCCGTCCTTCTGGTCGCGGCCATCGCCGTGGTGCTGCTCACCCCGGGCGATAGCGGCGGAGACGGCGCATCGGCATCGACGTCGCGGCGTACGCCGACCGCAGTGGGAACGCCGACCGACGGCACCCCGACGGAGGGCGTCCTCGCTCGCATTCTCGACGTCGTGGACGTCCGGGCAGGGCCAGGGGAGCGCTATCCCTTCCTGGGAACCCTCCGGAGCGGCGCTCCGGTCCGTGTGACCGGCCGAAACCAGGACGGGACGTGGCTGCAGATCGTGTTCCCTCCCGGGTCCCTGCAGCGGGGGTGGATCCAGGCGAGCGCGGTCGAGGTTCAGGGCGACCTCGCATCGGTTCCCGTGGCGACGCCCGAGGCGCTGGAACTACCCGAGGTGCCGACGCCAGCGTTCAGCGAGACCGAGACGGTCACGCCTGAGGCCACCGAGCCCGTCGAAACGACAACGCCCGAGGCCGGAGCCACGACGACGCCGGTGTTCGAAGGAGAGCCTCCTGACGTGGTCGTTGGCATCCCCGTGAGCGTCATCAGCGACCAGGTCGTCGTGACCGCCATCAACCAGGGCGCCGGAGAGTACCGGGGAAGCGTAACGGTCGACATCTACGACCAGACCGGGCAGACGCTGCTGTCGTCGGCGTCGGCCGGGATCGTCGCCCTCGGGCCGGGCGCGCGGATCGACGTCCCGGTGCCGTTCAGTCTCGGCGACGAACCGCAGATCGTCGTAGTCGTCATCGCCACCGACCAGCCCGAGGCCGACCTGAACAACAACTCAGCGACCGTCACGCTGCCTGCGCGGTAGCCGCCACTGGCATCGACAGTGCGGCGCGCCCGCCCCACGCGTTAGAATGCGGCGCCATGGCCGTGGGCGACCTGCTGGCGCGCATGGAGGCCTCCCGTTCACGGCTCTTCGCGGCCATCACCGGCCTCACCGAGGAGCAAGCTCGCACGCGTCCGCCCGACGGCGGTCCGTCGGTGAGTGAACTGCTCGCGCACCTCATGACCTGGGAGCAGCGCCTGCACGAGGCCGTGAGCGCTGCCACATCGCAATCCGGCTCGCGCTACGTGTCCGCCGAGCAGCCCGGCCGCACGACGCCCTTGCCCCAGCTCGTCCACGGGCTCCAAGCGGCCCGGCGCAGAACCGCCCTTTTGCTCGAACGGCTCGAGGCGCGACAGCTCGGCGCAGCCACCGTCGATCCTGAAGGTGAGCGCACGACGGTCGGCGCGCTTCTCGAGCGTGTGCCCGTCCACGAAGACGAGCACGCATCCGAGATCGAGCGCCTGCGCTCGTGGCTGGAAACGCAGGGGTCCATAGAGGACGTCGTAACCCTGCGCCCGGCCGAGCGTTCTCTACAGTGAGGTGGCGATGAGCGCCATTGACGAGATCAAGCAGCGCATCGACATCGTCGACCTCATCGGGGAGACCGTCAGGCTCCAACGGGCGGGCCGCAACTTCAAGGCGTTGTGCCCGTTCCACACAGAGAAGACCCCGTCGTTCATCGTGAGCCCCGACCGCCAAAGCTGGCACTGCTTCGGCGCGTGCGGGACGGGCGGAGACGTGATCACTTTCGTCATGAAACGCGACGGGGTCGACTTCAGGGAAGCGCTCGAAACGCTCGCTCGGCGCGCCGGCATCGCGCTGAGCGACACGCGCCGCCGACCCGAGGAGGAGGACCGGCGCGACCGGCTCGTCGAGGCCAACGAGGCAGCGGCGCTCTTCTTCCACCATGCGCTGCGGGAAGCGGCGGAGGCCGAACCTGCCCGCCGCTACCTCCAGACGCGCGGCCTGGATGCGCCCACCATCGAACGCTTCCAGCTCGGTTTCGCGCCGGCCGCGTTCGAAGCGCTCACCGCGTACCTGCGCGGCCGAGGCTTCAGCGACCAGGAGATCCTGGAAGCAGGGCTCGCCTCCCCGGGCGACCACGGTCCGTACGACCGGTTCCGCGCGCGACTGATGTTCCCCATTCGCAACGAACGCGGCCACGTCGTGGGATTCGGCGGTCGGACGCTGCCGGAGCTCGAAGACCCGTCGCGACCCGGACCGAAGTATCTGAACACGCCCCAGACACCGCTGTTCGACAAGGGTGGACTCCTCTACGCCCTCGATCTCGCGCGGGAGGCTATCCGGGCGACGGGCACCGCCGTCATCGTCGAAGGGTACATGGATGCCATCGCTGCCCATCAGCACGGCTTCTCGAACGTCGTGGCCACCATGGGAACGGCGCTCACCGAGCGGCAAGTGAGCCTGTTGAAGCGCTTCACGCGGAACCTGGTCGTCGCGCTCGACGCCGACACCGCCGGCAGCGAAGCGACCCTGCGCGGCGTCGAGGTCATCGCCGGCGCCGTCGAGCGCGAGACGATCCCCGTGCCGACCTGGCAGGGGCTCATCCGCCATCAGCAGCGCCTCGCCGCCGACATTCGCGTGGCCGCGCTCCCCGAAGGACGCGACCCCGACGATGTGATCCGCTCCGACCCTGGACAGTGGTCGCGGCTCGTGGAAGGAGCCAGACCGGTCCTCGATCACCTGTACGCGGTCACCGTCGCGCGGGCGCGCGCCTGCCCACCCGTCGAGCGCTTCAAGGTGCTCGAGGCGTTCCTTCCAACGGTCGCCGCGATCCCCGACCCACTGCTCCAGGCGCAGTATCTGGACCGACTGCTTTTGGACGCCGGCTTGTCGGCGCCCGACCGTGACGAGCTTCGGAGAGCCTTGCGCAAGATGACGCGACCGTCCACACGAGGGGAGAGTCCGTCCGCGCGACCGTCGCCGGCCCTCGACGCCGAGGCTGCCAGGGAAGCATTTTGTCTGGCGCTGCTTTTCCGCTATCCTGCCGTCAGGGAGCGCGGGCTCCGGATCTCGCCGGAGTTCTTTCACCTCGCCGAACACCGCGCCCTGTTTCTGGCCTGGACCCAGGAGCCCGACGCCGGCGTCCTCGCCGAGCGGCTCCAGAGCGAGCTGAGGGAGCGTTTGGAGACCATCCTGGCCAGACGGGTTCCACCGCTCGATGAGCGCCGCCAGCTTGACGCCCTGGAAAGCTGTGTCTGGCATCTCGAGCAGGAGCGACTGCGCGCCTGGAAACGCGAAACCGCCCTCGCCGTGGCCGACCTCGAAGAGCGGAATTCCCCGTCCCGCCTCGTCGAGTCCACGACCGCCGCTAGCAGCGGTCCCACGGACACCGAAGAGCCAGCGCCCGCCGACGTCGTCCGCCAGGACACCGAGGCGGGCTTGCTGCTTCATCGGCGCGTCCTGGAGTGGAAGCGGAACGTTCAGTCCTGAAGAGGTTTGAGGAATGAACGGTAACCCTCACGAGTTGGACGGAGTCATCCCGGAAGCCGAGTCGCCCGCTGACGACACGGCGCTCTTCGCCAGCATCGAAGACTCGGAAGTCGCGCTCGCTGAACGGTACGCCGCGTTCCCGCGTGCCAACGGCGGCCGCGCCACCCTCGACGAGCGCGACGCCATCGCCGAGTTCGACGACCAGGAGGGGATCGACGATCCCGTCCGAATGTATCTCCGTGAAATCGGACGGGTGACGCTGCTCTCCGCGGCCGACGAGAAGCGCCTGGCGCGCCAGATGGAGGAAGGAAAGTTCGTCGAGGCGGTCGAGCGCGAATTCCTCGAAGAGTTCGGTCGACCGCCCACGGCTGTCGAGACCTACCTCGGCCTCTTCCGAAGCCTCCACACCGCGCGCGAACCGCTCCTCCGCATCTGCGCCTACCTCGACGTTCCGCCCTCGCCCCTCGCCAACCTCATCGAAGACCAGAAGTTCCGCGACACCGTGGATGGCGAGCTCGACCAGGCTCTCGCGGACCATCTCGCCCAGGCCCTCGGCTGGGAACAGGAACCCGCCGAGAAGGTGCTGGTTCACGTCTCGACCGTCACGCACATCATGCAGCCGGACCATGTCCGGCGCATCGTCGAGCTCCTAGGCGGCGAGGATGCCGTCACCCCGCCGCAGTTCGATCTCGCCGCGCGGCTGACGCCACTGGAGGAGGAGCTGCGCACGTACCTGTCGCGGATCAAGGAAGACGGGTACCGCGCCGAGAAGCACCTCACGGAAGCGAACCTGCGCCTCGTGGTCGCCGTCGCTAAGAAGTACATCGGCCGGGGCATGTCGCTCCTCGACCTGATCCAGGAAGGCAACATCGGCCTGATTCGCGCCGTCGAAAAGTTCGACTACCGCAAGGGATACAAGTTCAGCACGTACGCCACGTGGTGGATCCGACAAGCCATCACTCGGGCCATCGCTGATCAGGCGCGCACGATCAGAATTCCGGTGCACATGGTCGAGACCATCAACAAGCTCGTCCGCGTGAGCCGACGCCTAATTCAGGAGTACGGCCGCGAGCCGACGAGCGAGGAGATCGGCCTCGGGATGGAGCTACCGGCGGAGAAGGTGCGCGAGATCATCAAGGTCTCGCAGGAGCCGGTCTCGCTGGAAACGCCCATCGGCGAGGAAGAAGACAGCCATCTGGCCGACTTCATCGAGGATTCGTCGACGCTCGCTCCTGCCGACGCGGCGTCCCACCAGCTCCTCAAGGAGCAGGTGATGGACGTGCTGAGCAGCCTCTCGCACCGAGAACGCCGGGTTCTCGAACTGCGGTTCGGCTTGGAGGACGGGCGGAGCCGCACCCTCGAGGAAGTCGGGCGTGAGTTCCAGGTCACCCGCGAGCGCATCCGGCAGATCGAGGCCAAGGCCCTCCGGAAGCTGCGTCACCCCTCGCGCAGCAAGAAGCTCCGGGACTACCTCGAGTGAGCAGGTTCACAGCCTGACGGCTCGGATCGCCACGAACGATGCGCCGGTGACGACGCCATCGTGCACCGGCTCCGGCCGGCGCGCGCCCCCGGGCGGCTGGAGCAGCGTCGATGCGAACGCCTCGACGCGAAACCGGGACGCGCGGAGCATGGCAACGGTCTCCCGCACCGTGTAGAACCGGGCGGCGCTGTAGAACCGATGTCCCTGCTCCTTGAGCCGCAGGTACTCCTGGCCCCAGGGACTGTCCCGTGTGATTTCGCCGATGACGACGGCCCCACCGGGCGCGAGGGCGTACCGGATATGCCGGAGCGCGAGCGTCGGGTCGCTCAGGAAGCAGATGGTCACGATGAGGAAAGCGGTCCCCACGCTGCCGTCACGCAGGGGCAGGCCCTCGGCGATGCCCTGAACGACAGGCACGCCACGCGAGCGCGCGCGTTCCAGCATCGGCCGCGAGGGGTCGATGCCGAGGTCGACGCCGAGTGGCGCGGCGAACGCGCCCGTGCCCACGCCCACTTCTACCCACGGCCGGGGCGCCTCCCGGGCCACGCGCTCAACTGCCGCGAGCTCCGACGGGAACAGCGAGCGGCCCGGCTCTCGTGTGAACCAGGCGTCGTACTGGTCGACCAGCGCATCGAACAACTGTGGCGCCACGTCCTCTCGGCCAGCTCGAAGGACCGTTCGCGTCGGGTCGCCGGGGCCGGCCGTCTCCATGCGAGGTCATCACCCGGCGACGCGCATTGTAGGCCGTCGCTGGACTACGAAGCCCATCGGGGCCAGCGAGAAGGCACCCGATGACCTGCCGCCAGGCGGGGCCATTTCGACCTTGACGGGGCGACCTCGCCGGACGTAGCTTGTCCCTGGATATGCCGCTGTACGAATACTACTGTCCACGCTGCGACCAGAAGTTCGAGCAGCTTCGACCGATGGCCCGCTCGGACGACCCCGCGACGTGCCCCCAAGGCCACGAAGGCGCCGGCCGCGTCCTCTCGCTCTTCGCCGCGATGACGCGCGGTGAGAACGGGAGCGCGCAGGCGGTCGCCGGCGCGGGCGGCTGCGCCGCCTGTTCCGCCGGCTCTTGCGCCGGTTGCGCCGTCGCCCACTGATCGCGTCAGAGGATGTCCCGCCGGCGGAACCCGGCGACAGACGCGACGATGGCGAACGCTGAGAGCGCGTACAGCGTCCCGAGACGCGCAACCTCTCTCCCGACGTCGTAACGCCCCGCCACCATCCCCTCTAGGTCGTTCACGATGCGCTCGGGCGACAGGAAGCCGACCTCCAGAAACGAGAATGCCGCGCCCGCGAAGTACCAGCAGACGGCGAGGGTCGCCACGGCCAGCACCGTGTGGTTGAGCGCGGCGCTGAGCGCGACACCCAGCGTCGCGAGGAACAGCAACAGAAACAGCACCATGAGCAGACCCAGTACGGTTCCCGCGGCCGAGAGATCGTTGGTCGCGTACCGCGCGGTCAGCGCGGCGAACGGCGCGGTGACGCCGAGGTAGACCATCGCAACGACCACGAGCCGAGCGGCGAACTTGGCGAGGAGGTAGTCGTCCCTCGTCACCGCCCGGCACAGCACGGCGTCGGCGAGGATGCCCGCGTCGCCGGACACAGCGCTCGCCGTCGCCAAAATGACGACGACGCTCAGCGCCACCAAGTACAGGCTGAGTCCCCCGGAGACCACCCGCGATGCCTCGGTGGCCTGACCACTGGCGGTGACGACGACGATGAGCGCGACGAGCGCGGAGCCGGCGAGCCAGCCTCGGACGAGCCACGACCGGAACTGCCCCGCGATGTCGTTCGCGACGAGCGCGAGAAACGGCCCCGGCTGCACCCGGATCGACGACTCAAGCATCGAATGCGTTCGAGAACCCACGCGACGATTCCTCTTCCAGCAACTCGAGATACGCGTCCTCGATCTCGTCCCCGGCGGAACGGATGGTTACCAGCTCTAAACCCGCGTCGCGGACCGCCTGGACGACCCGGGCCACGCCCTCCCCATAATCCCCTTCTTGCGGGAAGCGCACCAGCACCCCCGGCCCCTTGCGCTCGACAGGAAGGGTCAGATTCGCGGCCAGCATGCTCAACAGCGTCTCGACGTCGCTCTCGGCCTCGAGATAGACGCCCTGACGCCGCGTGAAGCGCTTCATCTCACGGACCGTTCCCTGGAACACGAGCTTCCCGTGGCGCAACACGCCCACGCTGTCGCAAACGCGGTCGATGTCCGCGAGGATGTGCGACGAAACCAGCACCGTTCGCTCGCGTCCCAACTGACGGATCAGCTCGAGAATCGAGTGTCGCCCTTCCGGGTCGAGGCCCGATGCGGGCTCGTCCCAGATCAACAGCTCTGGGTCGTTCATGAGCGAAGCGGCGACGCCCAGCCGCGTGACCATGCCCGTCGAGTACGCGCGGATGGGCCGGTCCGTGGCGTCGAGCAATCCGACGGCACGGATGAGGTTCGCCAACCGTCGGCGACGCTCATCGGGGCCGAGACCGAACAGCCGCCCGACGAAGTCGAGGTACTCGACCGACGTCACGTTCGGCGGAAAACGAGGGCTCGTGGGCAAGAAGCCGATGCGCGCGCGAAGATGCGCGGCGTCGGGGGTCATCGGCTCGCCGAAGACGTCGACACGCCCCGCCGTCGGGAGCTGCAGGCCCACGAGCAGTCGCAAGAGCGTCGTCTTGCCGGCGCCGTTCGGACCGAGCAAGCCGTAGACCGCGCGCCTGGGTACGCGGAGCGAGACGTCCGACAGCGCGATGGTGCGGCCACCGTAGAACTTGGTCAGCCCATGGGTCGCGACGACAGCATCCAAGAACGTGCGATCTCCTCACTTCGAGGGTCGGCACGGGGTGCCGATTTCTGCGCTGCGGCCCTCACGCGAAGTAGCCGACGCACGTCAACCACAAACGACGCACGGCCGCGTCCTCCACGAGCAGCCGGAACGTCCCGTCATCAGCCGTTCGGACCCGAACCTGCGAGACGCTGTCGCGGACGGTTCCGGCGTATCCCGCGAGCAACCCTGATCCGGTGAACGGCGCGCCGCCGTCCAACACCGTCACCCGCCCCGGACCCTCAGCCCGCACCTCGAGCTGGAGCCAGCGTACGCCTTCCGGAAGCGCGAAGTCGAGCGCCCCGCGAATGGTGTACGTGCCGGGCGCGACCGCGCTGCCTGGAGGCCGGGGCCAGTTCTGATTGGGTCGGACGTGGCGGATCATGGCGTCCTCCTCGACAGACGCGAGCAGCTCGAGGTAGCGACGTTTGGGCCACCCTGAACCCGGACAGCCCGCTCGGTCCACGCTGTCGATGACCGCGTGGCCAATCACGTGATCGTCATCGATGGGCACCGGTAGGTAGCCCTCGCGCCGTAGTTCGTCGTTGCACCACCGCAGAAACTGCACGGCGGCGGTGACCATCCGCTCGGGGAATGGCTCGCCGGAGAACCCCTCGTGCTCCAACGCGATCGAGTGGGCGTTGAACACGTTCACGCCGCGCGCGTCGAGCCATGCCTCGCCGCTCCCCACAGGAGCGACCGTCGCCGTACGGGCGTGCATGTCCCTCACGAAGGCGCATCCGAGGTCGGGTCGGTTCGCGATCCCGTTACCCCAGTGGGCGTCGAAGATGCTCATGTACTGGGACAGGGAGCCGTCGCGGCCCACCGCCGCGGTCACGCCCACCCCGGCGCGTTCCATCCAGTCGCCCTCGTCCATGGTGCGCTTGTAGCCCTCCATGACGTGGCAGACGAACGCCCGCGGTCGGTTCTGCCCGGCGGTCCCTCGCGGATAGCCGAACGTCGTCCGCGGCAGATGGCGGGCGAAGGGGCACCAACCGCGCGGCATGGGCGCAGGAAACGGCGTTGCGCGTGCCAACGCCAAGCGCCAGGCGTCACGCGCTTGCCGCTCGGCCGGCCCGGACGTACCATCGCAGTCGTTCGCGCCCTGCGAGAGCACACGGATGATGGACGACCTGGCCCTTCGCACCGAGTTCCTCTTCGAGGCCGCGATCCGGCTGCGTCCGCCGGAGGTCATCGGACCGGGCCCCTACGGCACGCGCGTCATCTACATGGTCGAGGGCGGTTCGTTCGAGGGGCCGATGGTGAAGGGCACCGTAGTCTCCGGCGGCGACTGGTTCCTGATGCTGAACAACGGCGCCGGGGAGCTCGATGTGCGGGGCACCTTCAAGACCGACGACGGGGCGCTGATCTACGTGTCGTACCGGGGCGTGCTGGCGGCGCCGCCAGACGTCTGGGATCGGCTCCGCGCGGGCGAGGAGGTGGACCCCTCGGCCTACTATTTCCGAACCGCCCCCCGCTTCGAAACGGGCGCCGAACGGTACGCCTGGCTCAACACGGCGGTGTGGGTCGGCGTCGGCGCCGTTCGGACCGGCGGCGTGCGCTACCGGGTGTACCGGGTCCTGTGAACGTCACCTCGCGGCAAGCTCCGCGATGAAGTCGCCCACCTCGGACGTGCTCATACCCATCTTGCCCGCGGCGAGCGACCGGATGCGTCCGGAAGCGAGCGCGTCCATGATCGCCCGCTCGATGCGGTGCGCCGTCTCCGTCTCGCCCAGGAAGTCCATCATCATTTGCGCAGCGGCGATGGCGGCGATGGGACAGACGACGTTCTGACCTGTGTACTTGGGCGCCGATCCCCCGATGGGTTCGAACATGGAAACGCCGTTGGGATTGATGTTCCCGCCAGCCGCGACGCCCAGGCCGCCCTGAATCATCGCGCCCAGGTCCGTGATGATGTCACCGAACATGTTCTCGACCACGATCACGTCGAACCACTCGGGATTCTTGACCATCCACATCGTCGTGGCGTCGACGTGCGCGTAGTCACGCTGGATATCCGGGTAGTCCGCCTCGCCGACCTCGTTGAACGCCCGCCACCACGTGTCGTGGACGTACGTGAGCACGTTGGTCTTGGCGCAGAGCGTGAGCTTCTTCATCTTGTTGCGCTTGCGGGCGAGTTCGAAGGCGTAGCGAATGCAGCGCTCGGCGCCGAAGCGGGTCGTGACGTGGATCTGCGTCGAGACCTCGTGCGGCGTGCCCTTGTATTGGAAGCCCCCGGCGCCGCTGTACAGGCCCTCGGTGTTCTCGCGCACGACCACGAAGTCGATGTCTTCGGGGCCCTTGTCCTTCAGCGGACAATCGACGCCGGGGTACAGCTTGACCGGCCGCAAATTGATGTACTGGTCCAGTTCGAAGCGCAGTCGAAGCAGCAGGCCCTTTTCGAGGATCCCCGGCGCCACATCGGGATGCCCGATGGCACCCAAATAGATGGCGTCGTACCCGCGCAGTTCGTCGAGCACGGAGTCGGGCAGTACTTCGCCCGTGCGAAGGTACCGCTCGCCCCCCAGGTCGTAGTGCGTGAATTCGCACTGTATACCGGTCCTCGATGCGGCGGCTTCGAGGACCTTGAGCCCTTCGCGTACCACCTCGGGGCCCGTACCGTCGCCGGGGATGACTGCGATTCTATACATGGCTCGTCGCTCTCGCTTTCGAACGTGAATCTGCCGCCATTACACCACGCAGCGGCGTCACGCGCGAGAGCGACTCAGGAGAGGAGCGCGCTCGCAGTACCGATGACGACTTTCGTCCCGTCAGGCTTCTCGGCCCACACCTCGCACCGGGCGCGCTGACGCGAGCCGACCGGCTCGATCTCTCTCACGAGTCCGCGGGCGGTGATGGTGTCACGGCCCCACACGACGTTCACGAGGTTCACCTGGAGCTTCCCGCCGCAGAACCACCCTTCGCCGAATCGCCGGGTCATCATCTCGGAAAGGAAGCAGATGGTCATCATCCCCTGCACCACGATGTCGGGGAAGCCGAGCGCACGGGCGGCTTCACGGTCGTTATGGTAATTTCGTTCCGGCCCCGAAAAGGCCACGCACATCTCGTCCGTGATGACCCTCGTGACCGGCGGGATGTCCTCCAAAGCGCCCTCGACGTCGATGTCGAACCGGCGCTCGGCGCTGCGCTCCCGTTCCTTGTCCACCACGACGCCGCCGACGCTGGCTTCACGGAGAAAGCTCTGGTGCGTCCGTCCTCGCATGAGGATGCGCCCGTCGAGCCCGTACAGCGTCGCTTCGTTGACCACGTAGTCCCGGTTGCGCTTCACGTAGCGGTCCACGATCTGGGCCGAGCTGACCACGCACTCGCCGACGAGGATGGGATGGAAGAGCTCGAACTCCTGCTTGGCGTGGAGGTTGCCGTAGACGTTCCGCAGGTACCACCCCGGATAGGAGTAGACCTCAGAATGGCGCAGCAGCGTCGGCGCGACCGGCCCGCCGAATGGCGATGGTCCCGTGTACCACGGATGGTCGTCGCCGGTGCCCGCGATGTACGTCTGAATCAAATCGGGAGTGATGGCATACTCCCGGCGCCCCAGGAAGAGCCCCGGAACAACCTCGCCCTCGGCGACGAGGCGCATATTGAGGCCAGGCGCACCGCTGGTCACGGCGCGCATTCTAGCACGGCGCCCAGCGGTTCAGGATCGGCCGCGGACCGCCGAAGATCGTATAGCCACCTCTTGGGGAGAGGGCATGAGCGACCTTTCGAGTCGCCTGAGCGCCATCAAACGCGAGCTCACCCGTAGCCGCGTCGTGCGCGCGTGTGCCGTCGTCCAGGCGCTCGCCCTGTCGTATCTCGCCATCCAGATCGGCGGCGGCGTCGATCGGTTCAATCCCCAGCTCATGTACGTCGCCATCGTCCCCGCCGCGTTCTGGTTCGGGCCGGCCGGCGGTCTCACCACCGGCCTGGTTGCGGGGTTGCTGGCCGGTCCCGCTTCGCCGGCCGAAGCGGAGCCGATGGTCCGACAGGCCGTCTGGGACTGGGCGCCACGCATGGGATACTTCAGCGCTGTCGGCCTCACCATCGGCATCGTCAGCCAACGGCTCCAGAAGCAGAGCCGCATCCTGCGGCAGACAACGGAGTGGCTGGCAGCAACGACGCGGGACGCCCTGGCCGCGCGTGAAGAAGCCGAACGCCACGCCAGCGAGGCCCGCAGACAAGCGGCCCGCCACGAGAACGTGGCCCGCCAGATCGAACTCCTCCACAGCATCGACCGCGCCATTCTGGACGGGGCGACCGAGCGCGAGATCTTCCGGTTGACCACGGAGGCCATGGGACGTCTCACGGGGGCCTCGTTCTGCGCCGTCCTCCTCGTCGACGACCAGGGCGCTGCCCGACTGGTGGAGGCGTGCCCGCGCGATGACGCACGTTTCGAGCGCATCGCGGAGGTCTTCGCGCAGCTCAAGCCAGGAGAATCCGCCGCTGGATGGGCGATCGTTCAGGGCGAGCCCGCCTTTTCGCAGGACATCCTGCACGACCCGCGGTACGAGCGCCTCCGCTTCCTCACCGAAGACCCCGGGTTCCGTTCCACCCTCGCCGTGCCGCTGATCACGTCGGACGGCGTGGTGGGCGCCATCGCCACGGCGTTCGAGGAGCCTCGCACGTTCCGCAAGTCCGAGATCGAGCGCCTCAAGCGCTTCGCCGGCCAGCTCTCGGTGGCCATCGAGCACGTCCGCCAACAGGAGGCGCTACGCAACATGACGTTCGAGACCGTGCTCGCGCTGGCCGAGTCCATCGAGAGCCGTGATCCCTACACCGGCGGCCATTGCAAGCGCCTGGTGGCGTATGCCGAGCTCCTGGCCCGCGAGGTCGGGCTCACGGGCACCGATCTCGAGACGGTGCGCTTCGGCGCCGCGCTGCACGACTCGGGCAAGGTCGGCGTTCCCGACGCCGTGCTCAAGAAGGCCGGGCCGCTGACTCCCGAAGAATGGGCCCAGATGCGGCTGCATCCGTACATCGGCGGGCAGCTCTGCAAGCGGGTCAGCTTCTTGCGTCACATCTTCCCGGTGGTGTACCACCACCACGAGCGATACGACGGCACCGGATACCCGGACGGGCTCCAAGGTGACGCCATTCCGCTCGCCGCGCGCATCGTCACGATTGCCGACGCGTACGACGCGATGACCAGCGAGCGGCCCTACCGTGGCCCCGCCGACCACGCATACGCCATCTCCGAGCTCCGCCGCTGCGCGGGCACGCAGTTCGACCCGGAACTCGTCGAGCGGTTCATCGCCGCACTGGAACGCCAGCGGACATCGGGCGACCTTCTCTTCGGCGAACGCTGGGCCGCCTGACCCGGGCGGACTCGACCGGACGGCACCTCGCCCCTCGCCAGCGCTCTCGTATACTGCGAGCGACATGCCGCCGCAGTTCGACTACATCGTCGTCGGCTCGGGCATCGCAGGCCTCTACGCGGCACTGCTGGCCCAGGAGCACGGATCCGTCCTCATCCTGACCAAGGGCTCCATCGACGAGTGCAACACCCGCTACGCACAGGGCGGCATCGCGGCGGCCGTCGGCCCGGACGATAGCCCGGAGCTGCATCTCGAAGACACCGTTCGCGCCGGCGCCGGGCTGGTCGACATCGAAGCCGCCCGCATCCTCGTCGAGTCAGCGCCCGATCGCATTCGCGACCTCGTCCGCTTTGGCGTGCCGTTCGATTCGGTCGACGGTGAGGTGGCCCTCGGCAAGGAGGCTGCGCACAGCCGGAATCGCATCCTGCACGCGGGGGGCGACGCCACCGGCGCGCACATCGAGCTTTCGCTCAGCACGCTCGCACGGGTGTCGCACGTCACGATCAAGGAGTACTGTCAGGTCGAAGACATCGTGCTCGACGGGGCCGTCGCCCGGGGAGTTCGCATCCTGGACACTCGCACCAATGTGCCCGAGGAGTTCCTCGGACGGCACGTGATCCTGGCGACGGGCGGCTGCGGGCAGGTGTACAAGGTGACCACGAACCCCGACGTCGCCACGGGTGACGGCGTGGCCCTCGCCTATCGCGCCGGCGCCGACATCATGGACATGGAGTTCATCCAGTTCCACCCGACGGCGCTCCGGCTCCCAGGCGTCCCCATCTTCCTCATCTCCGAGGCCGTCCGCGGTGAGGGCGGACGGCTCATCGACGCCAATGGCCGCCGGTTCATGCCCGAGTACCACCCGAACGCAGAGCTCGCGCCTCGCGACGTGGTCGCGCGCGCCATCCTCACCGAGATGCTGAAAACGGGCGCTGACCACGTGTATCTGGATATCTCCTTCCTGCCGGCCGAGCGCGTCAGCTCACGCTTTCCGCAGATCTACCGCTACTGCCTGGACCACGGCCTGGACATCACGAAGGAGCCGATCCCGGTCTCGCCCGCTGCGCACTACATGATGGGTGGCGTGCGCACCAACACGTGGGGAGAGACGACGGTGCCGAACCTGTACGCCTGCGGCGAGGTCGCCTGCACGGGCGTTCACGGGGCCAACCGCCTCGCCAGCAACTCCCTTCTCGAAACCGTCGTCTTCTCGAAGCGCGCCATCGAACGGTCCCTCTCCTCGGAGCGCGAGCCCCCGGCGCCGGCTACCGACGCGCTCGACCTGCCGGACCGCGACCGGCCCGCGGGGTGCCCGCCCACCCGCCTCGAGCTGCAGACGCTGATGTGGGAGCGCGTAGGAATCCGCCGCGACGGACCGGGGCTCCTAGAGGCCGCCCAGCAACTCGCGTCATGGGAAGCCGTGTTGCCGACGCCCATGGACCGGCCGAGCCACGAGCTCGCGAACATGATCACGGTAGCTCGCTTGATCGCGGAGGCCGCGCTCATGCGCGAAGAAAGCCGAGGCGCCCACTTCCGGACCGATTTCCCGGAACCGCGAGACGAATGGAAGCGCCATCTCATCTTCCGGAGGCGACATGTTTGACCCCGTCCGCCTGCTGGATCCTCGGCTGCTCCGTGAGGTCATCGACCGCGCGCTCGAGGAAGACGCGACGTGGCGTGACGTGACGACCGCAGCGCTCATCCCTCCCGACCAGGGAGGACGCGGCGTCTTCCTGTGCAAGGGCGACGGCGTGGTGGCCGGCCTGCCGGTCGTCGAAGCCGTCTTCGCGCGCATGGATGCGGCACTCACGGTCCGACGGCTGGTCGACGAGGGAGCCGACGTTCGCGCAGGCGACCGGATCGCTGTCGTCGAGGGCCCGCTCGCGCCCATGCTGAGCGGCGAACGCGTGGCCCTGAACTTCCTCCAGCGCCTGTCAGGCATCGCGACGTTGACCCGGCAGTACGTCGACCGCGTAGCCGGCCTACCGGTTCGCATCGCCGACACGCGGAAGACCACGCCGGGCCTGCGTCCGCTCGAGCGCTACGCCGTGCGCGTCGCCGGCGGTCACAACCATCGCTACAACCTCGCGGACGCCGTGCTCATCAAAGACAACCACCTCGTCGCCGCGAAGGCGCGAGGGCTCAGCGTGACGGAGATCGTGCGCCGCGTCCGGCTCTCCATCCCGCACACGATGCGCCTCGAGATCGAGGCTACGACTGAGGAGGACGCCATCGAAGCCATCCGGGCCGGGGCGGACATCGTGCTGCTGGACAACATGGACATCGACACCATGGCCCGGGTCGCCGCGCAACGCCATCCGCACACCGTCATCGAGGCCTCCGGCGGCGTCACGCTGGAGAACGTGCGCGCTATCGCCGAGGCGGGCGTCGACGTGATCAGCGTCGGCGCGCTCACGCACTCGGCGCGCGCGCTGGACATCAGCCTGGAAGTGGACCTCGCATGAGCCAGGTCGTCATCATCAGTGGCCCGCCGGGCGCTGGCAAGACGAGCGTCGCGGAGGCGCTGTGCCAGCGCTACGACCGTACCGCGCACATCGACATCGACGTTGTGCGCGCCATGGTGCGCATGGGCGCGGCGAAGCCCTGGGGCCCCGAGGCGGAGGCGGAGCGGCAGCGCCGTCTCGAAGCGCGCAACGTCTGCGCCCTGACTCGAAACTTCGTCGACGCGCTCTTCGGGGTCTTCGTCGATGGCGTCATCGGGCCGCTCGGGCTCGAGCTCTATCGCCCGCTCCTCCATGGCATGCCGGTCCCTGTACACTTCGTCGTGCTGCTCCCCACGCTCGAGGAGACGCTGCGCCGCGACAGGGCCCGTGGGGCGAGCCACGTGCTGTCCGAACGGCTCCACATCATCCACGACGATTTCGTGCGGGCAGGGCGCTTCGCGGGCGAGGTCATCGACAACACGTCGCTGACCGTTGAGGAGACGGCAGACCTCATCATGGATCACGCGGCTCAGGGCCGTTTGCTGCTCGACCTCTGAGCGCGCTTCGGCGTGCCGAAACGCACGCTCACCGTCGCCGGACCCTCCAGCTCGACGCTGACCCGAACGAGGCCAGCCCGCTGACGAAGCGCGATTCGACGCCGCCCCAGGTACGCCGTTCGCGCGCGAGCGCCCTCCGGTGCGGCGACGAAGAGCTCTCCCCGACGTCGTGCGACGGGACGCAGCTTCAAACGCAGCGTCTGGCCGTCCCACGTCTCCTCAGCGAGCTCGAGCGCGCCCTGACCCACGTGCAGCGTCGAGCCTACGAACTTCGGCCGGTCGGCGCGCGGCCATAGCGCCACGAGCCGACAACCGTGAGCGGGCACGGCGCGGAGCCGGAGCGTCCCGCCCGCCGCCCGCAACAGACGTCGCGTCCAGAGTTCGAACGCCGTCCAGTCCCCAACGGGCAGCTCCAACGCGAGGTTGCGTCGCCGGTCCTCCCAGTTGATGACCGCGAAGAGCCACGCAGGCTCGGTAAGAGCGATTCCGCGCCAGACGAAGCGCTGCGGAAACGAACGCTCCATGAGGTCGCACGACTGTGCACCCCGGGGCAGCGGCGGAAGCGTCATCGAGAGAAGCGCCAGGCGCTCCTCCGGGACCTGGGTCAGGTCGTCGCTGGAAAACGTCATCCCGCCCGACAGACCGATCACCGTCGCGAGCGTCACGACCTCGTCGTGCGTCAGTTTGGTCCGGTCCTGACGCACCAGGAGGCAATCCGGATCGTTGACCCAGAGCGAGCCGTGCATCCACGCCCGCGTGAGCGTATTGCGGATCGCCGCGTCGGTGGCGGGCTGACCTGTGGCGAGAGCCCGTGCCGGATTTCGGCGCGCCGGCGCTCGTCCCTCTCGCTCTTCTTTGGTCTGAAATCGCCACCACGGCGCGACGTCCGGGCCGATGCGCATCCCGTCCACCAACCCTACCGAGGCGCCCATCAACGCGCCGCAGCCGAGCACGAATCGGCGGGGCCCGACGCCGTCACGAACCGCCGAGAGCAAGCGTCGGTATGCCTCCACCCGCGGAACGCGCGGGTCCGCTCGCCGGCCGGCGAGAGCGGCGCCATACAGGAAATCCACCTTGACGTAGTCGTAGCCCCAGCCGTCGGTTACCTCGCGGAACAGCGCGCGGACCCAGGCGACCGTGTCGGGTCGGCTGCCGTCGAGCGCGTAGGTAGGCTGGCCCCAGTTGTGCATAGCGACGACGGGCTCGCCGGCGGCGTCGCGGACCACCCAATCGGGATGCTCGGCGAACGTGCGCGACCGTGAGCCGAGCAGGAAGGGCGCCAGCCAGATGCCAGGGCGGAAGCCCGCATGCCGGATCTCCCGGGCGAGCCAGGCCATGCCGCGGGGGAACTTGTCGTTGGTCGTCAGCCAGTCGCCGATCTCGGCTTGATAGCCGTCGTCGATCTGCACGTAGTCGAGCGGAAGCTCGCGCCGAATGCGCTCCAGGAGCCGTAGCTGCGCGAGGACGTCATCCTCGGTGACGTTGGTGAAGTAGTAGTACCAGGAGCACCAGCCCGACGGCGAACGTCCCCACCGACGAGCGCCCATCGCACGGGCGACGCCCTCCGCGTACCGTTCGAGCTGGTCGAGTGGACTGCCTTGCGCATCCAGCACGAGCCGCTCCGCGCTCAGCGTCCCGCCCGCATCCAGAGGAACGCCGTCCGTGAAACAGACGGCCTCCAGGCGCCCACGCGCGCGGTCAGCTCGCACCTGGGTCACGAAGCGGCGTGCCGTCTCGAATCCGACGAGGAGCGACCGACCCGCTGCGTCCGTCAGCGCCAGCACCTCATCGGAACGCAGCTCGCCCGTCCGCCGGAGGGGGAGCGCCGATTCGGCCGGGGCTTCGACCGGGGGCATGCTGGGGACGTCGTACTGACGGAAGCTCAGCGAGAGCGCGGGCGACCACGACTGCCACCCCTGCCGAAACGCGCGTCCCGAGAGCAGGCCGGTCCATGACCTCGCCTCGGCGACACGCAAGGGCGCGATCGAGTGGACGAGGGTCGGTCGTGTTCCCGCGTTTACGATGTCAGCTTCGATGCTGAGTCGGCTCCCTTCGTCGCGAACCCGAACGCGCAGCTCCACCCCGTCGCGTCGGCAGGACGCTTCCGCACCTGACTCGAGACGCAACGTCGTCCGGAGTAGGCCGCGCGATGTCCGCGCGAGGGCTTCCGCGTTCTTTCCGAGCCACCAGGTCAAGGACCCACCTCCCACACACGTAGGCCGTCTCTGGCATCCGTCTCGAACCACCAGGCGTCGAGGCCGGTGCGCTCGCGATACGGCTGCATGACGGCGCGCTCGAACCCTGCCAGCGCCTGTCGCCACACGAGATGCACGGTCGCCCCACCGAAGCCGGCTCCCGTCAGCCGCGCGCCCAGCGTTCCTTCGAAGGCACGTGACAGGGAGCAGAGGAGGTCGAGCTCCGGACAGCTCACCTCGAAATCGTCGCGCAGCGACGCATGGGATGCGTCGAGCAGCGCACCGAGCTCCCGAATCGAGGCGTCCCGTTCGCCCGCAGCCACCTTGCGCAGCAAGGCGACCGCTCGCTCGACGCGAGCCTGTTCCGTCACGACGTGACGTCCACGGCGGCGCAGCGGCTCCGAAAGCCGACCAGCCACGGCTTCGAAGGCCTGCGGCGTCACGCGGGCCAGCGAAGGACTCGCCGCGCCCGTCTCCAACGCGATCCTGCGCGCCACGGCCTGGCATTCAGCGCGCCGTTGGTTGTACGCCGACGCGGCCAGGCTCCGAGGCAGCCCCGTGTGCGCAACGACGAACGCTACGCCCATGCGGTCGAGTGACAAGGGCACCTGGTCGACGGCGAGGGATTCCGTATCGATAAGCAGCGCGTGATCGCGACGGCACAAGGTCGCCGCGAACTGATCCATGACCCCACACGGCACACCGACGAACTCGTTCTCGGCTCGGCGGGCCAAGAGCGCGAGGTCCCGATCCTCCAGGTCCAGGCCGGCCGCGGCCCGCAGGGCCCCGAGCGCAGCCACCTCCAGCGCGGCTGACGACGACAGTCCCGACCCCGGCGGAACGTCACTCTGGATGGCGAGGTCCACACCACGAAGCTCGTGCCCTGCCTCGCGAAGCGCCCAAGCGACTCCGGCCACGTACCGCGCCCATCCCGACGACGAGCCCGGCTCGAGGCGCCGCAGGTCGACCTCGGCCATCTCGTCGAAAGCGTCTGAATACGCGCGGAGCGTGGCGTCCGTTCGAGGCGCCCAGGCGACCTGCGTCGTGCGCCTGATCGCGAACGGGAGCATCAGCCCACCGTTGTAGTCGAGATGCTCGCCGATCAGGTTCACGCGACCCGGCGCGATGGCGACGCCCCTAGGCCCTCGGCCGAACGCGCGTCGGAACGTTTCCACGGCGGGCTCGCCCGGCAGCCTCACGCGCGCCACCTCGCGGCTCGCAATTCGGCCGCTGTCTCCTCCGGCAACGTGTCGTTGATGAACGTGCCCGCGCCCGTTTCGCAGCCTGCCAGGTATTTCAGACGATCGCGCGCCCGGTAGGGAGGCGTGAACTCGATGTGCAGGTGATCGGCGAGGCTTTCGCTGCCATCGGTCGCCGCTTGATGCATGGTCATGATGTAGGGCATCGGCACGCCCCAGAGGGCATCGTACGCTCGCAGGAGCTCGCGGTAGACGCGGGCCAGATCGTCCCTCTCCGCCGGCGTCAACGCGAGAAGCGACCGGCGGTGCTCGCGAGCCACGATGTGCGTCTCGTAGGGCCAGCGAGCTGCGAAGGGGACGTACGCGACGAACGCGTCGCCCTCGACGACCACCCGCTGTCCGTCCTTCGCCGCGAGCGCGGCCGTGTCGCACAACAGACACCGCCCACTGTTGTCGTCAGCGTAGGCTCGAAAGGCGGCCCGCTCCTGGACGACCCGGGGCGGCACGAACGGGAAGGCGTAGACCTGTCCGTGCGGATGGGTCAGTGTGACGCCGACCTCTTTGCCTCGGTTCTCGAAGATGAAGACGTAGCGCACCTCATCGCGTGAGCCCAGCTCCTCGTACCGGTCGGCCCAGACCTCGACGAGCCGCCGCGTCCAGATCTCGGGGAGCTCCGCGAGACCGGCATCGTGGTTCGGGGAGTAGACGACCACCTCGCTGGCGCCCGCAGCCGGCGCCACCACGCCGGCGCCTGACGAGCCTTCGAGAGGCGCGTCCGGGCGAAAGCTGGGGAATCGGTTCTCGAAAACAGCCACCTCGAAGTCCGCGGCGGGGATATCGGTCGGGACGTCCGGACGAATCGTGGGACACAGCGGGCAGTGCGCGTCGGGCGGCAGAAACGTCCGGCCCTGGCGGTGCGTAGCGACAAGGACCCACTCGCCCAGCATGGCGTTCCAGCGCAGCTCCATGCGACCCGGCTCCATAGCGAGTCCATCTGCAGGTGGGGGCGGCAGCGGGCGCTCCCACGCGTAGTAGACGATGGCCCGGCCATCGGGCCGCCGGTACATGGCCTTCTGGAATCGGCTCACGGCGGATATCCTACGGCTCGGACGTGCCTGGGTCACGTCGGCACGCCGTCTCCGGGCGTGCTATACTACGGCGTCGAAACCCTTCCTCGTCCAAGGTGACAGGGCCCGGGTGGGCCGCCGGCACTCGGCGACTGGGAAGTAGAACACATCAGGAGGTCGTCGAGTGTCATTCACCGACAAATCACTCACGTGCGTCGACTGCGGCACAGCTTTCACGTTTTCCGCGGACGACCAGGAATACCACGCCCGTCGGGGATTCCAGAACGAGCCCAAGCGCTGTCCGTCTTGCCGGCGCGCCCGGAAGGCCGAACGGGGCGAGTACACCGGGAGCAGCTACGCGTCCCGACCGGCCCGTCAGCTCTTCCCTGCGACGTGCTCGAACTGCGGCCGGGAGACCGAAGTGCCGTTCCAGCCGCGGGGAGACAGGCCGGTCTACTGTCGAGACTGTTTCCAGGCCCGAAGCTCGTACCGCTAGGAACACGTCGGACGTGACGTACATGGAACGCCGCCCGTAGACACCTGCGGGCGGCGTTCCGTCGGGGCGCCGTTCGCCTTACGTTCGGGAGCTCCCGTATTGACGGTTCGTCGATCCTTCGCAGAATAGGATGAGACGTCAAACGCATATTGTCCGCCGCCAAGCCGGCCGGAACAGGGATCGTTCTGGACTCCCTCGTGCGACTGCTCGGAGCTGTTCTCGCCCTTGCCACCGTGTGGTGTGCCGTGCTGGTCGCCCCGCTGGGCGACGCCGTCGAGGCGGCCCCACCGACCGCCCAGGGCGCCGACCGACCGGGCATCTGGCTCCAGGAGTGCAGCAAGGCCCGACCGGGAAAGGTCAAGGTGGTCTTCATTTGGAAGACCGCGCGTTCCGGCCCTCAGTACCTCGACCTCAGCGTCTTCAACAACGGCTTCCGCCCCGGAACGTTCGTGTCCGTGGGTCCGTTGTCTCCAGCGACCTGGGGCTACGCCTGGGACGGCATCGACCCCAACACGCCGCACTTCGTTCGGGTGAACACCATGACGCCGGAAGGCTGGGCTCCCAGCCCGACGCTCGCCTTCCCCACGGCCGACTGTGGTCCGGGGTTCTTCACTGAGAATCACCCCCCGAACCCCGACATGCTCGCACTGCAACAGCGGTTGGCGCGGGCCATCGCCGCCTCGGGCTTCGACGCCGCGGTCGCCGTCACCGATCTCCAGACCGGCGAGCATGTCGCCGTCAACGGCGATCAGTGGCGCCTCCCCGGCTGCTCCGCCAATTTCTTCGTGCTGCTCAAGGCGGTCATGGACGTGCAGGAGGGACGCTATCCCGAACGCGCCGTGGGCGACCTCATCTCACGGACCATCTACGCCAGCAACCCGATCACCGCACGGGACATTCTGCTCATCTCAGCGAACGGCGACCTCGGCGCAGGCGTGCGCAGCATCAACGAGCTGTACACGCTCCTCGGGATGCGCAATTCCATCTACGATCACGCGCCCGCCTTCGGGCCCTCCTTCTCGCTCATCGGCAGCCCGAACCTCCTGACCGCGAACGAGATGAACCGCGCGCTCAAGGCGTTCTGGCAGGGACGGTTGACCACCCCCGAATGGCGTGATTACCTCCTCGCGAAGATGACCGAGGTGAAGCCGGGCCTGCAGTATCTCATCCCTGCGGGCGTCGGCGACGGCGTCGTCTCCCACAAGAACGGCTTTTTCTGGGAATCGGGCTGGGTGGACAACGACGTCGGTATCGTACGGTTCACCCGGGGCGGACGTGTGTACGCCTACGCCATCTCCTTCTGGACACAGTACGTGCCGTACAAGTACGCCGACATCCCCCTGGGCCAGACGGTGTCCTCGTTGGTCTGGCAGTACTTCAACGCGCGCTACTCACGATAGTAGGCTTCGCGGCCTGGTCCGCGACCTTCGGGCTCTGGTGGCCGCAGTGGCAGGGGACCCGCCAGCAGGCGGGTCCCCCTGTTTCGTTGTCTCCTTCGCCCCCGGCCTCTCGGCCTACCGGGCCTGCCGGTCGCCGTCCGCAGTGCGACGGCGGTTGTGCCGGTGGGTGCGTACGCGTGGCGTTCGTGTCGTCATGGATTCAGATCCAGTGGCGCCCTGCTCCGCAGCAGCCGTTCGTGCCGCAGGTCCCCAGCCGAGCGCAGCCGCAGCGCCGGCATCGGGGCGTCAGTGTTCGCGGAGCGACGCCCCAAAGCGTATCCCAGGGATCCACAGGCGGGCCGCGCTCCTCGGCACGGTCGCGGACGGACGGGACGGTACGGACGACGCCGGGGATCGTCTGCGTACGCATGGCTCCCTCCTCCCCCCGTCGAGCGGGGCCTGGCTGGGCGCCCCTCAGGTCCTGCGCCCTCGAGCGCCACGAACGTTAGGGGATTCCCCGATGGACGCGCACGTGTTCACCGATAAATCATGGGCCGCGAGTTTACCGGTCCTGCACCGAGGGGACCTGTCCGGAGGGGGCCATGACGCTCGCGGCCCATGCTCTCGGCACCGGCCGGTGGGGAGACGCCGGCCGCATGGTAGTCGCCGCCATCGAGCGCGCGAGACTCGACCAACGCGACGTCTCCCGACGGCTTGGCCTCTCACCGGCGGCGCTCTCTCGGATTTGTTCGGGAACGCTCCGGCCGACGCCAGAGAACATCTCACGCCTCGCACGCCTGCTCGGCATCAACGAATCGGCCCTCTTCGTCGCGTTCGGCTTGCTCCCGGAGCCCGATACGTCGGCCGAGACCCTGGCGCTCCGCTACCCCGGTGAGCGGTTCCTCGCGGGGCCGTCGGGCACGCCGCTGCCATTCGCGCGACTCTGGGGTCCCGCGCTGCTCACCGCCGCTGACGTGCGGGTCGAGCGCGACCACCTTCCGTATCGACTTCCGCCCGCGGTCCTCCGGGCGCTCGACCAGCTCACCCTGCCGCCGGGGCCGAAGTACAACCGCAGCAAGGCACGCCTCGTCTCCCTGCGGACGACGCCGAACGAGCTCACGTTCCGCTTCCAGCGCACGACCTACCTGAACCACCTGCTCACCAATCACCAGGTCGAAGTCGGGGCACGGGTTCGTCTCGACGGCCAGTGGCTGGCCATGGCCGACCTACTAGAGCCTGGCGGTACGCTCACCCCCTTCGACCGCACGGCGTGCTCGAACCACCTCGGGCTGAACGTGCTGCTCACGGACCGTTCCGGCCACGTGCTGCTCGCCCAGCGTTCCAGCGCGGCGACCTCGTACCTCCCCGGCGTGCACTTCGGATTGCCAGCCGCGGGTTCCATGGACTGGACGGACCTCGACCCCTTCACCGGCGTCCTACGTGAGCTCGACGAGGAGCTGGCGTTGAGCGACGCCGAGCTCGCACCGCCCGGCCTCCTGCTCATGGGCGTCGCCCGCAATGCGGCCCGCGGCGGGAAGCCGGAGGCGTTCTTCGTCGCCCGCACGCTGGCGTCCGTGGACGAGCTCAATGTGCGCCTCGCAGCCCCGGCCTCGACCGATGTCCTTCCGGCGACGGCGACCCTGCCGCCTCAGGCCCGCGAGGTCGTGCGGCTCTTCCCGATCCCGGACACCGAGGCGAACCTCACTGACCATCTCGAAAGCCCGCACCTAGACCTCACGCCCGAGACGCGCGCGGCCATCGCTCTGTACCTCAGCGTGCGCGACGCCTTCGAGCGGCGCCTCCGACGCTAGCCAGTCCCGGTAACCACACCTGCCCTTCGTCCGGTGGTCCCACAGGCTCGGCCGCGCCTCGCGCGTAGCACGCGGCGACATACGCAGCCGCGAGCGCATCGACGGCGTCGCGTCGCGCCGCTCGTGGCAGGCTTCGCAGTCCAGCCCGTCGAAGGGCCCGCGCCAGTCCGACGTCATCACCGCGGGCGACGCCGAGAAGGTCGCGCACCGCGCTAGGAAACGTCTCGATGACGACGCGTCCGTCGGCTCCGAGCCTCCGTCGCAGCGCGATCCCGCGGAGCGTGAGCGGCACCATCGAGGGCAGCAGGGTCCAGTACGGGCGGTACCCCCGCCGCACGAGCGCGCGATCGGCGTCGCGAACGAGGCCGTACCGGGAGCAGGCGCAGCCCGGGTCGGCGCAGCAACGACCACGGGGAAGGGACAGCGGCGCGTCAATGGCGACGATCTCCACATCGTGGCGGCGCACGAACTCGAGAATGGCGTCATCGTCCAAACGAGCGGCGACAACCTCGATGACCCACGTTTCGGCGTCCCCCAGGCGAAGCGCCGCCAACCCAACGACGCCGAGCCGCTTCGTGCCGTACGAAGGAGCGCCCGCGAGGTCGATGCCAGCGACGACCGTCACGACGCACACCCTACCACGACGCCCGGGTTCCTTGTCCCAGGGCCGCGCGTCGCGCATAATCGGCGAGCGTCGCCCTGCAGGCGGCAGGACCACTTCAGGAGGGCAGGACTGGGCATGACCAAGCGATTGGATGATCAGGTGGCCATCGTCACCGGCGCGTCCCGGGGCATCGGGCGCGCCATCGCCAAGGAACTGGCGGCATACGGCGCGAACGTCGTCGTCAACTATTTCCAGAGCGAAGGGCCCGCGAAGGAGCTGGCGGCGGAAATCAACAAGACGGGCCCCGGCCGCGCCATCGCCATCAGGGCCGGCGTCGCCCACCCGGACGACGTTCAGATGATGGTGGACCAGACCATCAAGGAATTCGGCCGCATCGACATCCTGGTCAACAACGCCGGGGTGAATCGCGACCGCACGCTGCGCCGTATGAGCCATCAGGAGTGGGAGGAGGTCATCAACACGGACCTCAACAGCGCCTTCTACTGCACGAGCGCCGTGATTCCCCACATGATCGAGCGCAACTACGGCCGCATCATCAACATGTCCAGCATCATCGGCCAGATGGGGAACATCGGGCAGGCCAACTACGCTGCGGCCAAGGCGGGGCTCATCGCCTTTACGAAGTCCGCCGCGCAGGAGCTCGCCCGATACAACATCACAGTGAACGCGATGTGCCCCGGATTCGTCGAGACGGACATGCTCGCAGCGGTGCCGGAGGAGCCCAAGAAGGCGCTGTTGGCGCGCATCCCGCTGGGTCGCTTCGGTCAGCCGGAAGAGGTGGCCGCATTCGTCCGCTTCCTGGTGACCGAGGGCGACTGGATCACTGGCCAGCAGTTCAACATCAACGGTGGCATGTACATGTAGCGCCCGTTGCCGGGCATGGTCGAGGAGGCGGCCCCAAACTCGCCGCCTCCTCTCCGTACGCGACCCACGCCCGTCCGAACGGCCGTAGCGTCCCCGACGAGCGCCGTGTTAGGCTCGGACCGCACGTACGGAGGAACGCATGCGGGTGCGGAACATCATGGTGAGCCCGGTCGTCACGGCGACGCCGGACGCCACGCTCGAAACGGTCGCCCGGCTCATGCTGGAGCATCGCATCGGCTGCGTCGTCATCGTGTCACCGGAAGATCCCACGCGCATCGCAGGTATCGTCACCGAAACCGACTTCGACATCCGGGAATCGGGCATCCCGTTTTCGGCCTTCCGAGCGCCCAGGCTCTTCGGACGATGGGTCTCGTCGGAGGCAGAGTTGACCGAGGCCTACGAAGAGGCTCGCCAGAGGGCGGTGAAGGACATCATGCAGTCGCCAGTGATCACCGTCGCCCCAGATGACGACGTCTGGCGAGCGGCGCGGTTGATGCTCGAGCACGACATCAAACGTCTGCCCGTGGTCGAGCAGGGACGGCTCATAGGCATCGTCACGCGGCACGACCTCCTCAAGCGATGCGTCGCTGACCGCGAGACCGAGCGCCTCTGAAGTCGAATCACCGCCGAGCGATGGCCGGCCAACCAGCGGATGCCCGCCCCCTTCCCCTGTTGAACCGCCTCGTCTACGCCTCTGGCTCCCTCGGCGGCAACGTCTTCTCCCGTTCCAAGGACCTGTGGCTCATCTTCTTCTACGCGCCGCCGCCCGAGGCGGACACGCCCGAGCGAGTGCCGGTCCTGGTGCTCGGCGTTCTCCTCACGGCTGCTCGCGTCATCGAAGCCCTCGATGACCCCCTCATCGGTTGGTGGAGCGACCGAACCCGGACCCGCTGGGGCCGGCGCATCCCCTTCGTGGTCGCCGCCACGCCGTTCTGGGCGTTCTTCGCCGCGCTCCTCTGGTTTCCCCCGGACGACCATGAGACCGCTCGCAACGCCATCTTCTTCTTCGTCGTTCTCGAGGCGTTTCACCTGTTCAGCACCCTCTCGGGCGGCCCGTTCGAATCGCTCCTGCCCGAGATCGCGCCGCTGGCCCGCGACCGACTCAGCATCGTGACGTGGCAGGTGTTTTTCGGCACGTTGGGCGCTGTGGTCGCTCTCGTGGGGAGCGGCATCATTATCGACCTGGCGGGCTTCCAGGCCATGGGCGTGACCATGGCCATCATCGCCCTCGTGTCTCGTTATGTCGCGTTAGCCGGCGTCTGGCGATACGCCCGACGTGACATCGAGCCGGCGACGATTCCGTTCGTCTCGTCGGTCCGGACCACCTTCCGCAACAGCCAGTTCGTCGCGTATCTCCCAACGTTCATCTTGTTCAACATGGCGATTTCCATGATGACGGCAGCGCTGCCCTACTGGCTCAGCGCCGTGCTGTTCGAAGGCTTCGCCGAAGAGATCGCGAAGGTGGAATCCGGCGCACTGTTGCAGCTTCGACTGCCTGGACTCTCGTTCGGCCTCGGAGAGGGCACGGCCGCCGCCATGCTCACCGGGAGCGCGATCGCCGTCGTTCTCGTCTGCTTGCCGGTCGTATACGCCGTCGGCGCACGCAAGGGCAAGGCGTGGGTGTATCGGGCCGCCATGCTCGCCGGTGCGCTGTACCTGCCGTGGGTCGCATTCATGGGCTTCATACCGGGCGTGAACGAGTTCACCCAGGGACTCGTCTTCGCCGGACTCATCGGCGTTCCCATGGCGGCCGTGTTCACGTTCCCGAACGCCATCCAGGCGGACATCATCGACTACGACGCCCTGCTCACCGGGCAACGTCGCGAGGCGGTCTACTACGCGACGCAGGCCACGCTAGAGAAGATCGCTTCAGCCATGTTTCCCCTGATCCTCGCGCTCCTGCTGACCCTGGGGAGCACCCCCGAGAACCCGCTCGGAATCAGACTCGTGGGGCCGGTGGGAGGATTGGCGTGCCTCGCTGGCCTGATCGGGTTCCGCGGCTATCGCCTCCCCGACCAAGTGACGCCGGACACCGTTCGCGCAGCCGGCTTGCCCGTGGCCTCGCCCGGACGTGTCGGTGATACACTGGCCCTGTGAGAACCACCCGAGCTCGGTTCGAGGAACTGGTCGCGCAGGCGGTCGCTGAGCTCCCCGAGCCCTTCGCCGCGGCGCTCCACAACGTCGAGATTGTCATCGAAGACCGCCCATCCCCTGACGACCTCCTCGGGACGAAGGTCCGCCCGCACTGCACCCTCCTCGGTCTCTACCGGGGCGTCCCCCTGTCGCGACGGGGCCGGGGCTACAACCTCGTGACACCCGATGTCATCGTGATCTTTCGTGAGCCCATCGAGCGCCTAGCCCGCGACGACGCGGACCTCGCGGACCGGATCCGCCGGGTCGTCCACCACGAAATCGCCCACTACTTCGGCATCAGTGACGACCGACTACGCGAGATCGGCGCCTACTGAGAATCACGTGACGGCCTGGAGCGTCCAGAGGGTCGCCATGCCGGCGGCGATGGTGAGCCACACCTGACGACCCGTCTGCAGACGTCGCCTCGCCAGCCAGGCGACGCAAGCTGCCACGAGGGCGGCGACGACGCGCGCATTGTCGGGCGGCAACGTGAAGGCCTTATCGTCGCCCAGGAATAGCACTGCGGGAACGACGATCGCGCTGAGCACGGCCGGCAGCACGAAGCCCAACGCGTCACGGGCAACCGGCGGAAGCGCGCCTGGAGGGAGGTACGCGAGCGAGAGGAGACGCACACCAAACGTGAGCGCGCCCGCCGCGACGATGGCCAGCCACAGCGTCACCGGGCAGACGCCTCCGCTTCGGTGAGCTCGTGCGCGCCGGCTCCCGAGAGGCGGTTCAACGCCAGACCGGACACGAGCCCAGATATGGCGCCGCCGAGCAACCCGAGGCCGTAGGGCCAGTGCACACCGAGCGAGGCCACAAGCCCCGCGGCCCCGGCAGCGGCGAGCGCCGGCCGGCCGTTCAGCGACGGAACCAGGATGGCGATGAACGTGAGCGGGAGCGCAAAGTCCAACGACCAGCCGTCAGGAACGGCCGCCCCCGCGAACACGCCCAGCGCCGTTGTCACTTGCCAGATCGCCCAGAGCGCGAGCCCCGCGCCCAAGAAGTACCAGTGCCGCCGGGACGAGGGGTCCCGCTGATATCGTGCGATGGTGACCGCGTAGGCCTCATCGGTGAGCAGATACGCCAGCAGCCAGCGCCAGCGCGTGGGCAAGGCCGCGACGTCGGGTGCGAGGGACGCCCCGTACAGGACGTGGCGCAGGTTCACCAGCAGGACGGTGAACACGAGAACCACCGCCGGCGTCGATCCGATGAGTTCGATGGCGACGACCTGACTCGCGCCCGCGAAGATGATGGCGGACATGGCCTGCGCCATCGCCCCCGAGACGCCCGATTCGACGGCCAAGGCGCCGTACGCCATGCCGAACGGCGCCACCCCGACGAGGAGCGGGATCTCGTCGCGGACGCCTGACCAGAACTCCGCGCGGCGGGACTGGGGCACGTCGCAGTATACCGGCGCCGCAGCGCGCAGATGCCGCGGACCCGCTGCCTAGAACGTCACGCCGTCGCCGCCGGCTGAGCCGGCCGGCCCGGAATCTCGAGGTCCGGCGGCGGTGGGGCCGGGTTCTGCAAGCCCTGCATCAATTCCCTCGGGACGAGCTGCGCTAGCTCGTCGATGGTCCACATCCCCTGCTTGATGATGGTCCGCATCGGGGTCTCTTCGTGAGCTAGCGAGATGCGACCGCCCGAGACGTAGAAGATCTTCCCGTTGATGTTCCACGCCTCGTCCAGGCAGAGGAACACGGTCATGGGCGCAACGTACGCGGGGTCGTTCATCACCGGCACGCTCGAAGGTCTGGCTTCGGCGACAGGCGTCTGTACGCCCGCCCGCGCTCGGAGCTGCGCGGCCTGCTGGGGGATCGTCGCCGTCATCCGCGTCTGCGCGCCCGGCGCGATGGCGTTGCACGTGACGCCGTAGCGCCCGAGGTCGCGGGCGACCACCCGGGTGAACCCGGCAATGCCCGCCTTGGCGGCGCCATAGTTCGCCTGCCCTGGCAGTCCGCCTAGCCCGGAGATGGACGTGAAGTTGACGATCCGCCCGTACCGTTGCTGTCGCATGATGACCGACGCGGGCTTCGTCGTGCAGTAGTGGCCCTTGAGGTGCACGGCGATGACGGCGTCCCACTCCTCCTCGGTCATGTTGAAGATCATGCGGTCCCGCAGGATGCCGGCGACGTTCACGAGGATGTCCAGCCGTCCGAACGTATCGAGCGCCTGGCGGATCATGCGCTCGCCGCCTTCGACCGTGGCCACCGTATCGAAGTTGGGAACCGCGCTGCCGCCGAAGGAACGGATCTCGTCCGCCACCTCTTTCGCGGGTCCCTCACTGGGATGTGTACCGTCGACGTTGACGCCGTAGTCGTTGACCACGACGCTGGCGCCTTCGCGCGCCAACGCCAGCGCCACCTCGCGTCCGATGCCGCGTCCGGCACCGGTGACCACTGCCACGCGTCCCTTGAGTCGTTCACCCATCGCTTCTCTCCTACGCGCCGGAAGCCGGCGTCGCCTGCGCGACCTGCGTGGCCGGGCGGCCCGGAATCTCGAGGTCGGGCGGCGGTGGCGCCGGGTTCGGAATGCCCGCCATCAACTGGTTCGGGACGACGTCGATCAACTCTTCCAGCGTCCACATGCCCGGCTTCCAGATGGTCCGCATCGGCAGCGGATGATACGCGAGGGAGACGGTCCCGCCCGAGACGTGGAAGACCCAGCCGTTGATGTTCCAGGCCATGTCGCTGGCCAGGTACGCCACCATCGGGGCGATGTACTCCGGGTCCCGAGGCTGTGGCGCCGTCGCCTGGGGACGCTGACCGCCGGGACCCTGGATACCCGCGCGCTGGCGAAGCTCTCGCGCGCGGTCGGACACCGTCGCCGTGAGCCGCGTGGCCGCTCCCGGAGCGATGGCGTTGCACGTCACGCCGTAGCGCCCGAGATCGCGCGCCACCACGCGCGTGAAGCCCGCGATGGCAGCCTTGGCGGCGCCGTAATTCGCCTGCCCAGCGTTCCCGATGATGCCCGACGTCGATGACATGTTGATGATGCGCCCGAACCGCTGCTGACGCATGAGCACCGAGGCCGGCTTCGTGCAGGCGAACGTCCCCTTCAGATGGACCGCGATGACCGCGTCCCACTCCTCCTCGGTCATGTTGAAGATCATGCGGTCCCGCAGGATGCCGGCGTTGTTGACGAGGATGTCGA
>FWPU01003473.1_pt1 | contig 39685 bp, 32 predicted proteins | sample 2228361 | NCBI WGS metagenome assembly FWPU01 (sample SAMEA103939777, study PRJEB20133) | metagenome | reverse complement strand
AGAGAGTCAGGGGAGTCAGAGGGTCAAAGAGTCGGAGAGTCGGTGAGTCAGAGGGTTTAAGGGTTAGAAGTTTCAAAAGTTGCAGGGGGGCGGGGAGGGGAGAAAATTTAAAGGTTGTGTTTGCCGTATAATGGAAGAGGTGAAAGACAAATGATGTGGATGATGGCGTTCACGCTTTTTTTCACGGGGAAATGGCTGGGCAGACTGGAAGAATGTATGTGCGACGGGCAGAAAACCCAAGGCGTTCTGGCTCAAATTCTTACCCTGCAGGCGGTGCGGAAAGAGTTCCCCTTTCCCTTCCTTTTCCACACCGGCGATATCGTGGATTCTTCCGACTTTTTAATCCTGGATATTTCTTTTTCCATCCTGAAGAGAGAGGGCTACCGTTTTCTGGCGCTCGGCGAGCAAGAGTTAGTCTTTACCCCGGAAGAAATTGAGCAGGTCGCTGAAAACGCAGGAATTCCTCTTTTGCTCACCAATTCCTCTCTTCCTGGACCGTTGCGGTGGTATGAGGAGTTCATTGATGGGAAAAAAGTGGTTTTTCTGAACCTAATTTCTTATGCAGGCTCTCCGCTTCGCTGGAAACTGGAATGGGAGGAAAAGGCGCTGGAAGATGCTCTATTTCAAATCGGCTGGGCGGATGAAATTTTTCTCATCTCCCATTTAACTGAAGGGTACACGGAAGGAGTAATTGAACGATTCGGCGACCGGTTCAAGGGCATTATCCTTGTGGACCATCAACCAAGGGGGAAAGCAAATGTTCCACCTTACTGGATCGGAGTTGGCAAATGCCTGGAAGTGCACAGAATAGACATTTCCGATAAAACTGGGGAACTGCAAACTACTCTTCTGTCCATTCCACGGATTGTAGAAAAGCCTCCGGGAGAAATCCTTGCAGAAATTGCTCGAACCAAACCACCGGCAGAAACCAGAAAGGGATACCAGGCGGGGTCTTCTTTATGTGCCGGTTGCCATTCCGACATTGTCAAGCAGTGGAAAGAAACGAAGCATGCGAAGGTATATGAGGGAAAAGTAGCAGCCTGCGAAAAGTGCCATATGCCATTAAAAACTATAGGAGAGAAACAGATTGGATGTGAAATATGTCACGGACCCGGCTCACGGCACATTTTTCAGGCTTATCGCTTCACGATGAAAAAAGCAGAGAAAATGGAAAAAATGCCCGCAGTATCGCAGGATACTTGCCTGCCCTGTCATAAACCGGATGGTAAGCACATCAAAGAGTTTTCTCCGCAGAAAGCCTGGCAGAAGATTGTTCATCGGATGGCGAAGGAATCTGACGAAAAAAAGCCAGCCGAGCCAACGCCTCCAGAAGAGGGCAAGAAAGAGGGCGAATCTGATTAAGCGCTTCCTGAAGCCTCTTTTCCCCTTCCGAATACAGCATTTGTCGTGAAATCAGTTCCAAAATATCTTCCAGGTCATCTGCGATTTGAAAGGCAATTCCCATCTGCAGTCCAGCATTGCTGAGCATTTGCATCGTGGACTCCGGCGCGAAGGCAAAGATTCCTGCCATTCTGGCAGAGGCTTGAAATAGCCTCCCGGTCTTTTTACGATTGATTTCCAGCCATTCATCCAAAGAGCGACTGTTCATCGGCTTTCGGATATCCTGCAATTGTCCGGAAATCACCCCGTGTTCGCATAGAGCGGAAAAGAGCTCCTGAATTCCTGCAAGTCGGATGGAGAGAGGGAAAGGCGATTCTGCAAGGAGGGAAAAAGCACCAGCTAAAAGGACATCGGAAATCAGTATAGCAGAGGCTTCCCCATATATCTTGTGAATGCAGGGTTTTCCTCGGCGAGTCTCAGCATTATCCAGGCTGGGCAGGTCATCCTGAATCAGCGTGAAATTGTGTGCCAACTCAATCGCGCAGGCGGGTAGAATACCTCGCTCCTTTTCCCCGCCCAGATGCGTGTAAATCAGGAGAAATAATGCAGGGCGAATCCGTTTCCCCCCAGGAAAAAGGATATATTCTGCCATGCGCTTGAGTTCCTCATCTTCCTTCCATTGTGCAATCCATCCCCTCAACCCATCATCAATCCATTCCTTCGCCTCGGAAAGATATTCTGCTACATCCCCTTCGCTCTTCATCCTCTACCATTCTACCTCTTTAATTTTTAAGTGCCCGGCGCTTACTCAGTTTGTCTCAATATGTTCCGTGCTTCCGGGTGCATATTATAATTAGGTTTTGGTGGGTTATTTGCGCCAAAAAGAGTTCAGGAGGAATTTGAACGGCTGAAGGGAGGGAGGAGAAAAGAAGATGATGTATCTGACGAAAAAATTTGAATTTTGTGCTTCTCATCGCTATTGGAACATCAACTGGAATGAGGAAAAAAATCGGCAAATTTTTGGCAAATATGCTCATATTCACGGCCACAACTATCATCTGGAAGTAACGATACAGGGGGAAATTTCCCCGCAAACCGGAATGATGGTCAATGTCTCCGAATTGCATCAATGGGTGAAGCCCATCATTGAGGAATTAGACCACAGGTATCTGAATGAAGAAGTAGCGGAATTTGCGGAAATTATACCCACGACGGAGAATTTAAGCCGAATACTCTGGAGCCGGATTTCGCGGGTAATACCGGAAGAATTTCAACTGGTGCGCATCAAACTCTGGGAGAGCGCAGATGTCTGGGTGGAATACACAGGCGGTCCGGAGGCAAGCGCGGGAAAGCAATACCGGTTCAGCGCGGCGCATCGTCTTTCTTCCCCGCATTTGACCAGAGAACAAAACATTGAGGTGTATGGGAAATGCGCGAACGAAAAGGGGCACGGGCATAATTACTGCCTCCAGGTCCAGTTGACGGGAAGTATTGAACCGCAAACCGGATGGGTGTTACCTGAGGAGAAACTGGATTCGGCCGTGCTGGAGATTTTACGCCGATGGGACCACCACTGGCTGGATGTGGATGTGGAGGAATTTCGGAGAAGTTTTTCTACTGGAGAAATCATTTTGCAGGAGTTCATTCACCATTTTCAGAAAATGTTACCTCATCTTCGCCTTTCCTTTGTGCGTCTGGAGGAAACCGGGACAATCGGTTTTGAATATATTGCGCAAACAGCGCTGGGGTGAAAAAATGGGTGAAGCGCAATTGTCTCGTGTAGAACCACTGATACGGGAACTTCTGCTGGGAATGGGAGAAGACCCTGACCGAGCGGGCTTGCGAAAAACGCCTCATCGTGTGGCGATGATGTATCAGGAACTGACCCGTGGCTATCGGACAGACCCGGAAAAACTGTTAAACAAAGCGATATTTGACAGCAGGTACGATGAAATAGTGCTGGTGAAAAATATTGAATTTTACAGTCTGTGTGAGCACCATCTAATGCCATTTTTCGGCGTGGTGCATTTTGCGTATCTTCCCAAGGGGAAAATCATAGGATTGAGCAAAATTCCGCGCATTGTAGATATGTTTTCCCGGCGCCTTCAGGTTCAGGAACGCCTGACGATGGAAATCGCTGAATTTTTTGACACCCACTTAAAACCGCACGGGGTGGCTGTGGTTATGGATGCTCTGCACCTGTGCTTGGCGATGAGGGGGGCAAAAAAAACCAGCGCCCGAATGACCACTTCCGCTATGCTTGGCAACTTTCGGGATGACCCCAAAACACGAAATGAGTTCTTAATGCTCATCAAAGAGGAAAAATTATGAAAAGTTTGTGGAGAATTGCTGACGAACAGCGTTTGATTCTGGATGGAGCGATGGGGACGGAACTGGAACGCAGAGGTATCCCTCTGCCGTCACCCTTGTGGTCCATAGCCGCTCTCATTACTCATCCAGAAGTGGTATATCAAATCCATTGTGAATATCTGAAAGCAGGAGCAAATCTTCATACCACCTGCACTTTCCACGCATTTGAAGCCACTTTTCAAAAACCGGAGAGCCAAAAACTCCTGCAAGAATTGGGAGCCAAAGATTTTACCTATCGCGATGCCGTTCGCACTGCAGTTCAGATTCTGCGGAAAGCCATTCAAGATACTGCCCCAGCCCAGCCGGTTTTTATCCTTGGAGGCGTGGGCACGATAGAAGATTGCCTCCGACCGGATGCCGCCCCTGCTATGGAAATCTGCGCAGAAGAGCATAAAAAAACTATTGAGGCTTTTTGGGATGAACAAGTGGATGGCATTCTATTTGAAACCATCGGCACATTCAGTGAATTCTGGGGAGCGCTCTACCGAGTCAATCAATATCTTATCCCGTTTATTCTGAGTGTGGTTTTGAAGGATTCGGAACATCTGCTCAGCGGAGAACCGCTGGAGAAGGCATATCGGGCGCTCATCGGATTCCCTGCCTTGGCTTTTTCCATCAACTGCACCCCACCGGAGGTCATCGCCGAAGCATTCCAAAAATTGTGCGCCCTTTCTCCACCACTTCTTAATCTCGCCGCATATCCCAATTGTGGGTTTTATCTGGATAAGCGTTCGCCCTGTGATATTCCACCGCAAACCTTTGCAGACATCCTTTTTATGCTGTTCAAACCCAGGCGTTTACCTTGTGAGGAAAAACTTCGTATTATCGGCGGATGTTGCGGCACCACTCCCGACCACATTGCCGAGTTGGCGAAAAGACTTCCTAAGGAATTTTAATTTCCGCAGAAAAACTACAAAAGAGCACAGTGCCGAATTGAATCCCCTTCTTCCACTGTAATCAAGCGAATTCCCCGAGTGTATCGCGATTGAATGGCTACGATGTCCACTGACTGGCGAACAACTTTCCCCCTTGCCGTGATAACAAAAAGTTCATTCTCTTCCCTACTTAAAAGGGAATGAGCCACATCACCAGTTTTTGCCGAAACCTTATACACCCGCACGCCCTTGCCCCCGCGGTGCTTGAATGTCCGAACAAGGGAAACACGAACGCGCTTGCCAAATCCTCTTTCTGTGACGAGCAGGATATGAGAGGATTTCTCCGCAGTCAAAGCACCAGAAACTGCATCATCGCCTTCCAGCCGAATGCCTCTCACGCCGCCGGCAGACCTGCCCATTGCACGAACCTCGGAAACAGGAAACGCCACCACCTTACCCTTTTTTGTGACCAGTATGAGAAGCTCTTCCTCGTTCGCCCAGACCGCCCCTACAAGTTTTTCCCCTTCTGCGATGCGCATGATTTTTTTTCCATTTTTCTTCAAAGGCAGGAGCGCAGGAAAGAGGAGTCGCTTCACTTTTCCCGTGGAAGTGATGAGCAGAAGGTATTTTTTCGTCTTGTCCGTCGGGGCGGAAAGAAGAAAAACCTCATCATCGCTGGCGATGGGAAATAGATTGGAAAGAGGACGCCCCCGGGAATATCTATCCCCAGCATGCAGGCGAAATGCAACTTCTCCATATATCTTCCCCTTTCTCGTGAATACATAGACCTGCTCCGGCAGATAGCAGAGGCATACCCGGGACACTTCATCCCCATAAGTCAATTCAATCCCAATCAATCCTTTTGTCCCCCTGCCGTAAGCGCGATATTCGGTCAGCGGCACTCTTTTTACATATCCCCGCTTGGTCAAAGTCACTACCGCCCACTCTTGGGGTATGGAAGGCTCCTTGCGTATCACTTCTTCTACAATCTCTGTTCTGCGTTCATCCCCATATTTTCTGGCAACCTCACGCAATTCTTCCTCCAGAATTTTATCAATTTCCCCCGAATGTGCCAGAATTTTTCTCCATTTCTTAATCTCCTTTCGCTCCCTTTGCAGTTCCGTTTCCACTTTCTCCCTTTCAAGAGAGGTCAGCGTGGCAAGCCGCATATCCAGAATAGCATTTGCCTGCTCATCGGAAATGCCAAATCTTTCCACCAGGCCTTGATGCGCTTGTTTGACCGAAGTGGATGAGCGAATCAGAGAAATCACTTCATCCAGATGTTGCAGAGCAACCATCAATCCTTCAAGTATGTGCGATCTTTTCTCCGCTTTCTCCAGGCGGAATTGTGTCCTTCTCCTTATCGTGGTGCGTCGGTGCTGGAGAAAACTCCACAGCAAATCCTTCAAATTCAAGAGTTTCGGCACTCCATTGTCCAGAACCAAAAACACCGCATTAAAGTTCGTTTGCAGAGGAGTGTGGGCATAGAGGAAATCCCGGACATACTCCGGGTCGCAATCCTCTGTAAGTTCCACCACAATCCGCACTCCCCGGTAATCGCTTTCATCGCGCAGGTCGCGAATGCCGTCAATCCGTTTTTCCCGAACCAGAGAAGCAATTTGCGCAACGATTTCGGATTTTTTTACCCCATAAGGGATTTCTGTAATTTCTAATCGGGGCTTTCGGGTATCGGTGATGAGTGCAACTTTACCCCGAATCTTCAAATTTCCCCTTCCTGTGGCATACATCTTCTCCAGGGATTCTTGCCCCAGAATCTGCCCGCCAGTGGGAAAATCCGGACCAAGCAGGTATTGCATCAACTCAGAAACGGTCAAATCAGGATGATGAAGCAAAGCCAACAGGGCATCCACTACTTCGGTTAAACAGTGGGGAGGAATAGAAGTAGCCACACCGACAGCAATCCCCATTGAGCCGTTGATCAGAAGGTTCGGGATGCGTGCAGGAAGCCACACAGGCTCCATTCGCATACCATCATAGTTCGGGCGAAAGTCTACTGTCCCTTCATCCAGTTCTTCCAGCAATTCCATAGCAATCGGAGCAAGCCTGCATTCCGGGTAACGCATATGTGCCGGAGGGTCACCGTCTATGGAACCGAAGTTTCCTTGCCCATCAATCAAGGGATAGCGGTAGGAAAAATCCTGAGCCATCCGAACCAGAGCAAGGTATATCGGTTCATCTCCGTGTGGATGAAAATTTCCCATTACTTCTCCCACAACTTTGGCGGTTTTTTGCCTGGGTCGGTTCGGAAGCAATCCCATCTCTTTCATCCAGAACAGCAGGCGCAGTTGCACAGGCTTCAGCCCATCTCGGTTATCAGGTATTGCCCGCCCTACTATCACACTCATCGCATATTGCACATAAGACTCGGCAAATTCTTCTTCAAGAGGGATAATGGGAACAGTCTTTTTAGCCGGATTCATCTTCACCACCTCTGTTGCCATCAAAGTAAATTTCTCGCTTCATTTCTCTGTGAAATCCCCTCCAGAAGCCTTGCTCCGCAGGGGATTGTTGTATATGATGCCAGAATGCCCATACCTTGGCATCCAGATCATCCAGATAATGCACCACGATGGACTCAAGCGTTTTCGGAACAACGGGAGAGCCGAACTCCAGGCTTCCATGATGCGACAAAATGATATGCTGAAGTTTCATCTTGACATCTTTGGGAAAGTCAGGGATTTCATTGCATTTCTCCTCGAAAAACAATAAGCCCTGCGCAATGTGGCCCAGCAATTTTCCTTCCGAAGTGAACTCAATTTTTGCCTCTATAGACATCTCAAAAAGTTTTCCTACATCGTGCAGAATCAAGCCTGCGATGAAGATATCCTGATCCAGCATCGGATAAATCCGCATCACAGCAGGAACGAAAGACAACAATGTGGAAACATGCTCAGCCAAGCCACCTATCACGGAGTGGTGGAAAGATTTTGCAGCGGGCGCTGTTCTCCATTCTTCCGCCTGCAGAACACGGTGAAGCAACTCACGCAATTTTGGGTTTTTCACCTGCTTCACCCACTGCCTGCACTCTTCCATCGCTGTTTCAAAAGGTTTTTCTGCCCGCTCTACAAATCGCTCGACATCAAATTCTGCCTGAGGGAGGAGCGCTTCAAGCTGCAGTTCGGGTCTGCCCTGATACATCCGAACCACGCCGCGGGCAAGCACAACCGACCAGATGGGAAAATCTTCAGGATTTGCATTGGGCGGGTCCCACCACATTGCGGTCACTTCGCCGGTTTTGTCCGCCAGTTTGAAATCCAAAAATGGGCGACCGTCTCGCGTGCTTCTCGCCGTCACCGATTTAATGACCACTACCCCCTCAAATCGCTGATTTTCTCGAATGTTACCCACCCAGTCCATTATCACTATAATTATATCATTTCCCGTAGTCAACGCTAAATTCTGGGAAATGATGCCTTTCAACAGCCAACTGATACAATTGATTTCAGGAGAGAATAAAGGAGAAATGGGCATTTTTCCCTCAAACTTGGAATGGTTGGAATCCTTTGGCAAGGAAGCCAACATTATGGAGAAGCCGGAGATTTTTCTGGAGCGGCTGGCTAAAGAATGGAAAGCAAAAATTCTCATCCTTTCTGCGCCCGTAACATCCACCCAAGCTCTGGATATTGTCAGTGTTTCAGGACCAGAAAAAGGGAAAATTCTCAAAAAAGCGCAATTTCTCGCCGAAAGTATTGCCGGAACCGTGTGGAGAAGCAAAAAACATCTTCTGCTGGAGCGTGTTCAGCAAGCACCAGAGACGCAAAGACATCTCTTGCTTTCTCTTTATCCCAGAGCCCTTTCTTATCTCGCCTTCCCGCTGTTTTCTGGAGGCCTTCCCTTCGCAGTAGTGGAACTCATTGATACCGTGGATGGAAGGCTATGGGATTTACGAGATGTGCAGAAGATTCAAAACCTAATCCCTTTTTTACTGCCTTATTTTCTCCTTGCCGTGCACTCTTTCGCCTCAAAAGGAGCCGAAAATTTGCTCCAGCAGGTCATCTCCATCGGTCAGCAACTGGGAAAGGAGAAGGAGATTCTGAGGCTACTTCGGTATGCGGAAGAGCAAATCAAAGTATTGATGCGAGCGGAATTTGCTATCCTGCTTTCGTTTGATCCGCAACAATCTTATCTGTATTCCCCGCTGGGAACAACAGAGAAAAGAGTGCTCCCTGGCGAAGGAATCACAGGCAAGGTCGCTTGGACAGGTGATGCCTACCTGACAAATATGCCACAGAAAGACCCGGAATTTTTGCCAGGTGCAGATGTGCTGGTTCCTACTTATCTGAAGCATCTTCTGGTTGTCCCGCTTCGTTCAGCAAATCGCATTGTGGGGGTTGCCTTCTGTGCGAATTCTCTTAAAGGCGGATTTTCAGAAGCCGAGCTGGCAACCTTGCAAAGCGTGGCTGGCTTTGTCGCTTCCTCTCTGGAAGGACTTTACCTGTACAATGATTTGGAACGAATGTTCTTCTCCGTGGTAGAGGCGCTGGTATCCACGATAGATGCCCGAGACCCGTATACCGCAGGACATTCCCTGCGCGTGAGAGATTTTTCTCTTGCCATCGGCAAAAGAGTCCTGCGTAGCCCCGAGAAATTAAAGCAACTGGAACTCTCTGCGGTCTTGCACGACATTGGAAAAATTGGCATTCGGGACGAAATCCTTTACAAGCCTGGCGCTCCCACTCAGCAGGAATATGAATTGCTCAAAGAACATGTCCTCTACGGCGAGAAAATCCTGAAATCTATTCCTGGAATGGGGGAAATTATTCCCGGAGTGAAGTATCACCACGAGAAATATGATGGCACCGGTTATCCGGACCAGCTCAAAGGTCCGGAAATCCCCTTGTTCGGTAGAATTATTGGCATTGCAGATACTTTTGATGCGATGACCACCGACCGCCCCTATCGCAAAGGGCTGGCGGACGAAATCGCCGTGGCTGAAATCCGCAAAATGGCAGGCAAACAGTTCGACCCCAAGGTTGTTGAAGTTTTTCTTCAAGCCTTTGACCACAACGAAATTTTTTCTCACTCCAGAAGAAAAGAGACCTTAGATTAAAACTTCCTTTCAATCAAACGGTTTTTCGAAAGGTAAAAATTTCGGCTTAATGGGCTGAATCCTTTTGAAAAACTCGTGCGCCACAAGAAGAAGTTTTTCTCGGGGAAGTAATTTTTGTTCCATATTTTCCTCTCCGATTACCCATTCCAGGTCAGCCATTGTGGCGGGAACACTAACAGTAATGGCGGTGTAGACTCGACTCGCCCACTCCAATTGGCTGAACACCCCTTCTTCCAGAGAAGAGATTTTCCCAGGGAGAACCAACCAGGCAGGTTTTTTCTCATAATCCACCACACGCAGGCGAATGAAAATCTCTTTTTCGTTCACGCAGAGAAAACCGGAACCGCGAGGATAAGACTCTGCAGACAATTGCGAACAATCTTCTTGCTCCATCACCTGAAATTCCGGCTCAATGGCTCCTTTCCGCTCCGTGATGCTCAACCTTTCAATGATTTTCCACAACGCATACGCCTTCCATTTTTCCTTCACCTGGTTCGGAGCCTGTTGAGTAAGAGCGGTTTGCAGGGCAATTCCCGTTAAAGTTTCCGGAAAATTCTCCATCAGATAAATTCTATACCCATCGCCCAGACGATTCAGCCCCTCGTGGATGTGCGTCTGAAATGCCTGGGCTTTCTTCCTGCTCCACCTCTCCGCCTCCGCTGAATTCCACGACCCGGGGTTTCGTGTATCGGCGAAAACGATTTCGCCTGCGAAACATACCAAAAAGAACCAACCTCCCATACTCATCTTCCCCATTCCCGAATGTTAATTTTATCTCCCATTAACTCCATTCCATTTTTTCTAAACTTTTGCATTAAATGCAAAATTCTTTTTTCGTTCGTTCACATCAAGAATTGTCAGATAAGATGTCTCGGAATTTGCCGTTCGTTATTTATGTGAATTTTTGTTAAGCAAAATTTGAATGGAAAGGAGAAAACGGAATTTTTGGCCCTGCAAGTATTTAGGTATGAAAAAATGGGGGATAGTATAAAATAAAAATTGATGACCCCGAAAGTTTTTATCTCCTGCGGGTATCATCTCGGGCAAGCATATCCCGGGTATCCTCCGGAATGGGGAAAAGAGAGACGAAATACGCTGTGGGAAGGCTTCCTTCAGGACATAGAACGGGTGAAGAATGAAGGGTTGGGATGGGTGATCGCAGGGAATTTATTTGAGGAAGAATATATTTCTGAATCGGTATTGCATCGGATTTTCTCTCTGCTCGCCGAGGTGCAAAAACCCGTCTGGATTGTTCCCGGTGCGGTTGACCCTGCAGGAGATGGGAGTCCATATTCTTGCTGGGAATTGCCCGATAATATCCGAATTCTTCATTCGCCGCAGGTTGCAGACAAATGTTTCGGGACTTTACTGCGCGGTTTTTCATCCGCCAGCGAATTCTCCCTGGTTCCACCTGTTAAAGAAAAGGAGGTGTGGATTTTTTCTTATGAACCGAAATCGTTGCCGAGAGTTCCTTCTGATTATGTAGCCCTTATTATCGGCAATTCTCGATTTTCGCGAATTCTTTCCCAAAAACCTACGGTTATTCAGTTAGCGCCGCCTTTTCGCTTCACTCCATCCACAGAGCCCTTCGTTTCGTCGCTCTGGTGGAATGTGGAAAATGCAGGGGTGGAATTTGTTCCCGGGGAAAGCAGATTGTGGGCTTCGTTTTCCCTTTCTTTTCCTTCTTCGGAAACCTGGAAACGGATGGAGGAACGGGTCAATGCAGTTCTTTCTTCTCTGAAAGCGGAAGATTTTGTGGAAATTATGCTGACGGGCTTCCACTCCGAATCACTTGACTGTGAAGATTGTGCAAGATTTCTGCAAATGCGCTCACCGAGAGTGTTTCTAAAAGACCAGACCCTGCCTTCTCCTTTGCCCCTGCAGAATTCTTTCCCCGAAAACCCGGAAATTTTTTCTTTTCTGATATATGAACTGAATGAAGTGTTCCGAAGGTGTCTTGAGCAAGCCAGCCCGGAAGAAGCAGGAGAATTCGCTGAAGCATATCTACTTTTAGCGAGATGGATTGAGGAAAATGCGCATTCATCAGATTCAAACTAATCCGGAATTTCTGCCGGTTTTCCGGGCGAGCGATTTAGAAGATTTCACCTTCATCATTGCAGGTCCGAGGGCTGGGAAAAGCCGCATTGCGCAAAGTATTACTCGCAGTCTTGCTTCGTCCAGCAGCAACACACAAAACGGCACTATCTGGCTGGAATATGACCCTCCTCATCTATCTTCTACTTTTTTCGACGATTTCCCTGATTTTCTGCCTCAATTTTCTCTGCTGTCGCCGGATACGGTATACCCCAATTCCTCGCTGTTGAAGACCTCGCAGAAGATATTACAAGCCTTTCATCCCATTCCGCATTCTCTCCTGAATAAAATTTCTTCGCAGTTGCAGGAATGGCGCTCAGTATCTGTGCAACAGGAAGGAAAAACGCTCCTTTTGATGCTTGCGGAAGAGAAGCAAAAGAATCTGATTCAGCGAAAGGAGAAAAAAGGGTTGTGGAGGGAAATTGAGGTTTTGCGTCAGCGGATTTTTTCCCACCTTTCGCACCTTTCTTCTCTTCAGCGCGAAATTCCTCATTGTCTGGCTCGCTGGAACTATCTGAGCGGTTTCCCTCACCGCATTCTCCAAGGAATTCGCGCCCTTCAGGAAGCGCAGAAAAATGCTCTACAGCGCCAGGAGGAAATCTCCCAGCAGATGGAGGAAATCCGCCGTGCGTTCAATTTGCACGATATGGATATACGAGAAATATCTTTTCCCGAAAGTTTTTCTACTCATCTGAGTGCGATTCAAAATCTCCTAATGGAATTGTTTTACGTGGAAAAACGCCTTCGTGTTAGGTATCAGGAAAAAGAGCAATGGGAAAAGGAAAAAGGGCAAATCCATCAGAAATTGGAGCAAGTTCACAAACTTCTGAAAATGCCTCCGGAAGATTATTTCCACAAAATTGCTGAAATGGAGAAGAAACTGGAAGAGACCCGGGCGCACATCTCAGACTTGAAAGAGCGACAGAAATACTTTCTGGACCAAGAAAATCAATTGAAAAAGCCCGTGGCTTTCCCCCTTGCTTTTTACCTCACTCTTTCCCTCCTCATTCTCTCCATATCTGTTTGGCTTGTGTTTTCCAAAGTCGTTTTACTTGCATTCCCGCCAATTTTCCTTTTGTTTACCATTCTTTTCCACTTCCGCTGGGAGCAAGACCGAAAATTGCTCATCCAGGCAAGGCAAATGCTGAAGAAAATTGAGGAGGAAATTCACCAGGAAGAACAAACGCAAAGGGACCTTTCCCTGGAACTGCTGGAATGGAAAGATGAAGAAAAGTTCCGCTCCCTGCACAGTCTTTTAGATTTGCCAACTATTTCATTTCTTGAACGCCAGAGTGGGAACACAGAAGATGGAAGGGTGGAAATTTTAACCAAAGTCAATCAACTTCAGCGATGGGCAGAAGAACTTTCTCATCGGTTGAGCCAAAGGACGATTACAGAGGAAAACGAAAAGCGAGAAGCATTGTTTCAGCAGGTGCGGGCATATCTGCCGCCGCATTACCCTGCGCCCGACCCATCCAATCCTTCTAATTGGGGTGTATGGTTGGAACGCCTGTCCGCTCAATTCCTCTCCTATCAGAAATTCCACAATCTAACAGAGGAACAGAGGAAAATTCAACTGGATATTCAGCGAATAGACGGGGAAATCTCTCTTCTGCTTGCCTCGGCTTCATTCTCTTCCGTGGAAAAATTCCAGCAAGAGGAGCAAAAATATCTGCTGTATGAGCAACTGAAGGAAACATACCAGGAAAATATGAAACTTTTTAAAAAATACGAAACGACAATGCCCTTCCGATGGAATTATCCGGTAGATAAAAATTGCCCAGAACAAAATGAGCGATACCTGATTGAGGAATCCCGCTGTGTGAGACAGGAAATAGAAAATGATGAACGCGAGAAAGAGCGCAAAGAAGCGCAGGCAGGGAAATTACCTGAAATCACTTCCCTGGCAGAAATAGAAGAGCAAAAAGCCTGGCAGGAATGGATGGAACGACAAAGAAAAGCCCGGGAGAGGGTGGGAGAAAAGGCAGAGATTCTACTGCAGGAATTGGAAAATAATCTAAAAAAAGATTTTCCCCCGGTTTTTACCTATCGGCTGCATCAATTTCTGCGTCAATTTGGCTGGGAAAATCTTCCGCTGTTGGCTATGAGAGATTCTTCCACTGAAGGGGACCTTACTTCAGATTTATCCCATACGGAGCGCATACTGTATTCCCTCGCCTTTCGGCTTTCTTTTCTGCTTTCCGTGCCGTCTGAGGCTACCGTTCCGCTCATCCTGGATGATGTGCTGTCGTTACTGACCCGTCAGCAAAAAACGCTGGTATTTTCTGCATTGTCGCAACTGACCGGGCAAGTGCAAATCTTATATTTCACCAGCCACGAGGAAGACCTTACCCTGGCTCAGCAATATATTCCTGCTCCCAAAGTTCTTTATTTATAAGAGATATAATAACGATTGGAGCGTGGTGCGGTAGTAGCTCAGCGGGAGAGCACCTCTTTGCCAGGGAGGGGGTCGCGGGTTCGAATCCCGTCTACCGCTTTTTGAAATGGAGATTCGGGCGGAGAAGGTTGCTGCACATCAGGTACAAATCGTTCTAAAAGTCGGAAAAGAAGAAGCAGAAAAAGAAAAGGAGAAGGAATGGAAAGATATTGCCCGAAGTTTGAAAGTCCCGGGCTTTCGTCCGGGTAAAGCCCCCGTTTCTATCGCCCGGAATTACTATACCGATTCGGAAATGCTTGAGCGGGTTCTGAATCGCATATGGAGGGAACAGGTGGTGCAATTGATCCAGCAGAATGGATGGGAAGTAGTGGGCGAGCCAAAAGTGGAGATTTTTCCTTCAGATTCCGAATATACTCTCTCGGCAATCTGGGAGATGATTCCGGAAGTTTTTGTGGAGGGGTTTGAAGGTATGAAGGTGGAAGTGCCTCGTCTGCCCCCGGTTACCGAGAAAGATGTAGAGGAGGAAATCCTTCAATGGAGGCGAAATATGGGCAACTGGCAGGAGGTGGAACGCCCGATAAAGCCTGGAGACCTGATTGCCATTAAAAAGGGGGAAGAATCTTTTACCCTGCAAGTACCCGTAAAAGGAACTTTACACGAGCGCTTAATGCACAAACACCGGGGGGATGAAGTGATTTTGCCTTATGAAGGTGGTGAATTTCCCTCCAGAATAGAAAAAATCTATGAGCGTATTCCGGTAGAAGAAGCAGAGTTGCTAAAAAGGCTGGGAAAATCAGATATGCCGCAAGTTCGGCAAGAGATTCGCCTACAACTGGAGCGCTGGAGAGAGCAGAAGCAAAAGGAATTGGTGGAAGATGCCTTGCTGGAGCAACTGCTCAGGCGAGTTCAGCGCATCCATTTTCCTGATGCGCTTGTCCGGGCGGAAGTACTTCATTCAAAACAGGAACTTTCCGCCCATTTTTCCACAGCAGAAGAAGTGGAAAAATACATTCAGAAGCAATTTGGTTCGTGGGAAAAATGGGAAGAAAAAGCGGGAGAGCGAGCAGTAGATATGCTGCATCTGCGTGGTGCGCTGGATACGATTGCCCGGCTAAAAAACATTGAAGTTTTGCCAGAGCACATCGATCAAAAAATCAGCCAGAAAGCCCAGCAGGAAGGGATTCGGAAGGAACTACTTTCCCGAAAAATGGACAAGACAGGAGAAAAAGAATTTTTGAGAGAGAGCCTGCGCAGAAGAAATGTGCTCAACTGGCTATTGTCGCACTGTGAAATTACTTACCGGGAGGTAGCCGAATGACCAGAGCGCAATTGATTCCCTTTGTGATTGAGCAAACGGAAAGAGGCGAGCGCGCATACGATATTTATTCCCGCCTGTTGAAGGAACGAATTGTGTTCATCACCGGACCGATTCATGACCATCTGGCTAATGTGGTGGTGGCGCAGTTGTTGTTTTTGGAGAAGGAAGACCCATCCAAGGATGTGGATTTATATATCAACAGTCCAGGTGGGGAAGTATCAGCATCGCTGGCAATATTTGACACGATGCAAATCATCAAACCAGATGTTTCCACTATATGTGTGGGGCTGGCGGCAAGCGCTGCCGCACTTTTATTGTCGGGCGGAGCCAAAGGAAAACGTTTCGCTCTGCCTTCAGCACGGATTATGATTCACCAGCCTTGGGGAGGAGTGAGTGGAACGGTATCCGATATAGATATTGAGGCGAAAGAATTTCTGCGACTTCGCCAGCGGATCAATCAACTGCTGATGGAGCACACCGGTCAGCCCCTGAAACAGATTGAAAAAGATACCGACCGCAATTTTTATATGTCTGCCCAAGAAGCCCTGCAGTATGGTATAGTGGATAAAATTATTCAGCCAGGAGAACGATGAGCCAACGCCATATTTTACCCCTCATTCCACTGCGTGGAATGGTGGTGTTTCCGCGAATGATTACCCCGATTATCGTGGGCAGGCCGATGTCCCTTTTGGCGCTACGCGCCGCAGAGAAATCTAATGGGCTGATTTTCCTTTCTGCCCAGAAAGAGCCGCACAAGGAGGAAATTTCCCTTGCTGACATCTATGAAATGGGAACGATTTGCAAAATCTCGTATGTGGGGCAGAGACCGGATGGTAAAGCCCAAGCACTGGTAGAAGGAATTCATCGCGCTATCCGCGTCGGCGTGGTACACCATGAGCCTTTCTTTCTGATAGAAGTGGAAGAAGCCCATTCGCCACAGGAAGACCCGGTAGAGTTGCAGGCGCTTTTGCGCTCTGTGCAAAAAACCTTTAATGCGCTTTCCCAGTCAAAACATGCTTTCCCCATAGAGGTGCTTTTTTCCGAAATTGATATGGAAGATCCTGAGCACGCAGCTGATACTGTGGGTTCCCAGCTGAACCTGACAATTGAGCAGAGACAGGAACTGCTCCAGACCCTTTCGGTAAAACAGCGTCTGCAAATCCTTTTGATTCACCTCACCAGAGAAATGGCAATTTCTCGCGAGGAGAAGAAGATTGAGGACCAGGTCCGCCAGCAGATTCTTGAGCCACAGCGCCTTGCTTATCTGCGGGAGCAATTGAAAGCCATTCAAAAGGAGCTGGCCGAAAAAGATGCCCATCAGTCAGAATTAGAAGGCTTGAGGAAAAAATTTCAGAGTTCCCGTTTCCCTGCTTTTGTCAGGGAAAAAGCAGTGAAGGAAATTTCCCGATTGGAGGCAATTCCGCCATTTTCCCCCGAATATACTGTGGCAAGAACTTATGTAGACTGGCTTCTGGAACTTCCCTGGACGAAAACCTCACGCACCACCTTTGATGTCAACAAAGTCCGCCATGTTCTGGATGAAGACCATTATGGGCTGGAAGAGGTGAAAGAGAGAATCTGCGAGTATCTGGCGGTGAAGAAACTTTCACGGGGGAAAATGACAGAGGGGGCAATCTTATGCTTTGTCGGACCTCCCGGGGTGGGAAAGACCTCGCTGGCGCAGTCCATCGCCCGCGCACTGGGGAGAAAATATATCCGCATCTCCCTGGGCGGGGTGCGGGATGAAGCAGAAATTCGCGGGCATCGCAGAACTTATGTCGGGGCTCTCCCGGGGAAAATCATCCAGGCAATGAAGAAAGCCGGAACGCGCAATCCCATCTTCCTGATTGATGAAGTAGATAAAATTGGTGTGGATTTCCGTGGCGACCCTTCCGCTGCCCTGCTGGAAGTGCTGGACCCGGACCAGAATCAAAACTTTACCGACCATTACATTGAACTGCCTTTTGATCTTTCAGAAGTGCTTTTTATCTGCACGGCAAATGTGGATTATTCCATTCTGCCTGCACTTTTGGACCGAATGGAAGTCATTTACCTTTCCAGTTATACCGAGGAAGAAAAAATCCAGATTGCGAAAAGGCATCTGATTAAAAAAGTGCTCAAAAAGCACGGAATGAGCAAATTCACCGTGGAGTTCCCGGAAGACTCTCTTCAGAAAATCATCCGATTATATACCCGGGAGGCAGGGGTGCGCAATCTGGAAAAAATGCTGGCAAAAGTGGTTCGGAAAATCGCTCAAAAAATCGTTCAGGAAGGTTCATTCCTCCGCATCATCCCTCCGGAAGATCTGCACAAGTATTTAGGACCACCCCAGTTTCTTGAGCAACCGCTTGTGGACGAAAAAAAGCAGGTAGGTGTGGCTTATGGGCTTGCCTGGACGGAAGTAGGCGGAAGTATTACCCCGGTGGAAACCACCCTGATGAAAGGCAAGGGCAATTTGACCCTGACGGGCAGGTTGGGCGAGGTGATGAAAGAATCCGCTATGGCCGCTTTGAGTTATGTGCGCAGTCAGGCGGAAGTATGGAATATTTCGCCCGATTTCCTCTCACAGACCGATGTGCATATCCATATCCCCGAAGGGGCTATCCCAAAAGACGGGCCTTCAGCAGGCATCACCATTCTGGTATCTCTGCTTTCTGCGCTCATCGGGCAGGCTACGCCTCAACGGATGGCGATGACCGGAGAAATTACCCTGCGCGGCAAAGTGCTCCCGGTGGGGGGAATTAAGGAAAAAGTCCTCGCCGCATACCGCGAAGGTTTTACCGATGTCCTTCTTCCCAAGCTGAATCAAAAGGATTTGGAGAAAATCCCGGAAGAAGTGAAGCAGAAAATCACCTTTCATTTCATTGACCATGTCTCCGTCGCTCTAACGAAAGTATTCCCGCAACTCCGCCCCTCTGCTTCGCTCGAACAACCCGTCACAACAGTCTCCGCTCCTCCACCCCATTCTTAACCTCCTCTTTATCTACCATATAGCAAACTTTTTGCCCTGACGGGTTCTGCAAAGCAAAGAGCAGCAGAAATGAGAAAAAACCCTGAAGTAATCACCCCAGGATTGAAGAAAAGGAATTTCAGGTCATTTAGGGGGGGTGGGAGGATGGCTTGGAGAGGAAGACTTCAAAGGCGTGGAGGATTCCAGGGAAAATGGCTTGAAGGCTTTCTTTCACCCCTCGCAGGCTTCCGGGAAGGGTGAAAATTAAGGACTGGTCGGAAAAACCGCACACACTTCGGGAAATCATTGCGTAAGGTGTGCGCCTCTGGCCATAACTTCTCATTGCCTCGGCCACGCCGGGCATTTCTATCTGAATGAGTTTTTTGACTGCTTGAATGGTAACATCTCTGGGGCCCACGCCTGTTCCTCCCGTGGTGATGATGAGGGGAATTTTTTGCTTCACCCATTTTCGCAGAGTTTTCTGAATCAAATCCTGCTCATCGGGAACAATTTTATGCTCCTTGACGGCAATGGAATAGGAGGAGAGGAATTGCACGATAAATTTTCCCGAGCGGTCTTCCCGACTTCCGGAAGCGACTCTGTCGGAGCAGACCAGCACGCCAGCAGTGAGCGTGGAAGCATAAGCGGGGAGAAATTCTTTTAATCCTCCGGTTTTCTTCAGCAGGCGAATGGTTTCTATCTGGATGTTTTTATCGTAGGGCTTGAGCATATCATAAACCGTTAAAGCGGCGGAAGTAACGGCAACCAGCGCTTCCATCTCCACCCCAGTTTTTGCCACTGCTTTCACTTCACAATTGATCCGAAGCCCGTTCTTTTCCGGAGTGACCTGGACGGAAATCCAATCTATGGGAATAGGATGGCAGAAAGGCAGAAGCGCAGAGGTATTTTTAGCCACTGAAATTCCCACAACTTTCGCCACCTCCAGCACATTGCCCTTTTCCACCTTTCCCTCCTGAATTCGGCGGAGAGATTCGGAATTCAGCCGGACAAACGCCTCCGCCGTTGCCGTCCTTTCCGTCTCGGGCTTTCCACTGATGTCAATCATTGCCGCTCACCTCCCCTGATATACCATGGATGGTTTTGATGGCAAATTCACTCAGAATTTCCGATTAGAGTCAAGCAGAATGGTTACCGGTCCGTCGTTGATGAGTTCTACCAGCATATAGGCGCCGAATAAGCCTTTTTGAACCTTTGTCGGCATTTCCTTCTGAAGTGCCTGTTCCAAACGATGAAACAATTGTTCCGCATCTGAAAACGATGCAGAAGAAGTGAAATCCGGGCGGTTGCCGTAGCGCGCATCCCCGCTCACAGTAAAATTCGGGATCAGCAAAATTTCTTTCCCTTCCTCCGCCACCGAGCGATTCATCTTCCCCTGGTCATCGGCAAAAATTCGGAGTTGCAGGATTTTCTTCTTTATATATTCCAGCGATTCTTGGTTATCCCCTTTTTCAAAAGAAATAAGGACTAATAGCCCCGGGCCAATGGAAACGATGGTTTTTTCATCCAGGCAGACTTTTGCCTTCAGCACCCGCTGAATCACAGCCCTCATCAGAGGAAGCATTAAGGGGAAAGAGTTCTGCTCACATCCAGCAGGTCCGGCACATTCTTTTTCAGCATTTTTATCAGGTCTTCCACCTGTGCAGCAGAATGCACCTCCAGAACCATTGAAATGCTTCCCACATCCGTGCGGAAAAGTTTAATCTGATTAGAGAGGATATTGATGCCTGCATCGGTAATCACGGAAATCACTTCCTTGAGCAGACCTCGTCTATTAGGGGCAATCATACGAATTTCTGCGGGGAATAATTGGGCGGTGGGCTTTTTCCATATTGCTTGGCGGGTTTGCACATCCGGTCGCAGGATGACAATGCATTCCGAACGGTGCAGATGAATTCTCTTTCCCGTTTCCGCAAGAATAGCCACAACGGAATCGCCGGGTAATGGGAAACATTTCCGACAGAAGGCTACTGGCGCAGAAAGAGGGATTTCTTCATCTTCCGGCTGAAGCAGGATTTTCAGTTTCGTGCGATATAAGGGCAGGCTCAGGTGCAGTCGAGTGGAAACTTCCGGCAGGCGTTCTTCTTTCACCAGTCGCTTGAGTTCCTTTTGATGCAGGAGATACAGTCCTTCGCAAACCTCTTCTGGAGTGATTTTGCCCTGTAAAATTGCCCGATAAAGATGGAAAGCATCCTTGAAACGATTTTCGCGGGAAAACATCTGCAGTAACTCCGCACGGAGCAAATTGAGGTTGTGCCATCCTTTTTTCACCATCTCTTCCTCAAGGATTTTCTTCCCTTCCAGAGCGGTGGTCTCTTTCTCCTTCTTTTTCAGATAGTCTTGAATGCTTTTTTTTGCCGTGGGCGTAACGACCAAATTCAGCCAGGTGGGATGTGGTTCTGCATCAGGAGAAGTAACAATCTGGACCACATCCCCCATATGCAGAACGGTATCAGGGGAGACTTCCCGGTTATTGACAATGGCTTGAGAAAAATGCTGACCAATCTCGGTGTGCACTTTAAAAGCGAAATCCAGAGCGGTAGCGCCCTGAGGGAGGTAAATTCTTTCGCCTTTCGGGGTGTAGACGAATGTTTCATTGGAGAAGGCTTCCAGTTTCAGCGCCTCTAATAGATACTGGGGATTTTCCGTGTAGGCTTCCGAGGAGAGCACATCGCGAAGCAGAGAGAAATCCCTGCGGATTCTGGCGAATAGCGCAGGGTTTTTGTACACCCAGTGGGCGGCATAACCGTATTCGGCATATCTATCCATTTCAAAAGTTCGGATTTGAACTTCAAAGGGCTCCCCGCCTTCCGGGACGACCAGAGTGTGCAGAGAGCGATATCCATTGGGCTTGGGCGAGCCAATATAATCCCGAAAGTAGCCCTGCACATATTCCCAGGTGGTATGGACCAGCCAGAGGATTTTGTAGCAATTCTCCTCACCATCCACTAAAATGCGCAACCCGTATATATCGCGAATTTCCTCAAAAGAAAGCCCCTGTTGTTTCATTTTGTGATATATGGCAGAAATGTGCTTGAATCTACCTTTTACTTGAAATGCGATGCCGGGGAAATGCGATTGGATGGCTTCTTCCATCTTTCTTCTGAGGCGTTCAATGCGTTCTGCTTTGCGCTCTTTGAGTCGCTCCAGTTTTCGGAAAATTGCGGCACTCCAGACGGGCTCAAGAATATTTAATGCAGCATCTTCCACCATTGCTCTCAACCGATGAAACCCGAAACGGTGCGCTAAAGGAGCATAAAAATCCATCGCATCCTGAGCCATCCGCCTTCGCTGGTCTTCTGAAGGCAAATATTCTGCCGTCAGGAGGTTATGCAATCGGTCAGCCATTTTCATCTGCAAAACCCGGATGTCTGAAATGGTGTCAAAAACAAAACGCCTCAGCGTTTGTGCCAGAAGCTCTGCTTCTCCGCGAAAAAAAGCGGGTTTCAGTTTTGTGACGCCTTTGACCAAAGAGAAGATAGTTTCACCGAAGTGGGCAATGAGGAGAACGGGCTCGCTTTTGACTTTGGTGTCTTCAAGCGTATCGTGGAGCAGGGCAGAAGCCAGAGTTTCCGAATCGGGTAAAGAATGCTCGGCAAGAATTTTCATCACCGCTACAGGATGGGAAATAAAAGGCTCGCCGGAGAACCTTTTCTGCCCGCGGTGCACTTCTGCGGCGAAATGGAAGGCTTCCATCAGTAATTTCTCGTCCACAAAAATTTCCCGCTGGCGCAGCAGATAGAAGATGTGCTTGACCTCATTCACATATTTCGTTTCTTGTGGAGCTATCGTATAAACGCTCATCTTTTACTCAGGTTGGACATCTATAATGTCCAGAACGGTCTTCCCTGAATAAGGGTCCCTGGAGAAATGAAAAGCGATGGTCAACCACCTGCCTAACAACTGGTTCCACATATCTCCCGCCCAAGAGAAGAAAGAGAGGAAATTCTTGTGATTCTTTTCCAGAATGAGGCGGAGATGTGCCCGGTTATCGCCCACACGCTCAAGGTTGACCACTCGCAATTTCCTGCTAAGAAAGACCGGCGGTGGATTTTTTGGTCCGAAAGGTGCCAGCAGGCGAGTTTGCTGGAATACTTGGTCTGAAGGGTCAAAGATTTCGGCATCAATGCGCAGAACCGAAGAGTCTGATTGCTCTTCAGCAGGGAAAGAGGAAAGCCTTTGCTGGAATTCTTCCCAATCTTTTTGCCAGATGCGAAAGCCAAATGCTTCTTCATGCCCGCCGATTTCCAGAAACATTCCTCCAAAATGGTCTTCAAAAGCGGATTTCCAGGGGAAGCCGTATACTCCCCGGACTGAGGCCACCAATTGGTCGTTCTGTTGGGTGAGAAGCATAATGGTTTTTCCCCATTTACCTAAAAACTGGCTTGCCACCTGCCCAATAACACTCACAGGCCAATGAGGATGAAATGCATACAAAATCGGCAAATTCAAGTTTTGCACGATGAAAGGCTCGGCTTGTTCGGTTACTTCTCGCGAGAGAAGCCTGCGTTCATAATTTTTTTCTTCCAGTATTTTGAGGTACTTGCCGGCGCTGGCTTCGTCCTGCGAGAGAAAAAATTCTACTGCCAGGTGCGGCACTTCCCTACGACCCGCGGCATTGATAAGCGGAGCAATCTTTTTTGCCACCCCTTCTTCCGTTAACTCAAAATTTCCCGGAAATAGAGAAGATTTCAAACAGCGGAAAGGGGGCAGTTCAGTTCGGTTCCACTCTTCCAATCCCTGATAAGTGAGCGCGCGATTTTCCCCAATCAAAGGCATTTGGTCTGCAATCGTGCCCAGCATGGCAAGCAGAAGCAATCCTTCTACATCTCCTCCCAGCACCTGATGGCATCTTCTGACAAGTTTATACGCCACACCACTCCCGCTCAAATGAGCAAATGGATACTCCCCTATATGAGGATTGATCAAAAGGTTTGCGGAAACGGCCGGCTTGCGACTGGGATGATGGTCAGTCACAATCACTTCTATCCCACTGTTCTGAAATTGCTGAATAACCTGTTCTTCCTCTGTTCCACAATCTACGGTGAGCAAGATTTTGACTCCTTTCTCCAGGCTCTGTGAAAGCACATCCGGGTGGATTCCATATCCTTCCCGCTCTCTCTGGGGGTTGAAATACCAGACCTTGACGCCGATACTTCGCAAATATCGGAGAAAGATACAGGTTCCGGTAATTCCATCCACATCATAGTCACCGTAAATAAGGATGGGAACCTGCTGTGCTTTTGCCCGTTGAATGGCGCAGACAAACTCCTCCGTGCCAGGGAGAAAGTAGGAATCCCAAGCGGTTAAGGAAGGCGAAAGAAATTCCTTTGCTTGGTGTTCTGAACGAATGTCCCTGCTCAACAAAATCTGTGCAACGATGGTCGGAATCCGCAGGTTTTGGGCAAAATTCTCCATTTGCGGTGAAAATGCGGCAATCTGCCATTCAGAATAACGGGGAATGGTCATCTGCGCCTGGCTTTTTTCTTCTTTGCCTTTTTCTCTTTTTTCTTCTTGGGTGAGGGGGAATCGGAAGAGAATGCGGCTGGGCGATGGGAAGGAGTCCGTGGCGTTTGGGAATCAGCGATTTCTGGCGCTCCAGGCTTGGTGGGAATATATGCCTTTTCTCTGGGTTTCAGCCCTGCGCCTTGAAGCAATAAGGTCACTGGGGAAGCAAGGAACCAGGTGGAGTATGTTCCCGAAACAATTCCCACTGCAAGAGCAAGCGCGAAGGATTGAAGGGTGATGCCTCCGATAAACAGAATGCTCAGAATCGGGAAAAGAGTAGTGAGCGAAGTATTGAGACTTCTTCCAAAAGTTTGCGCAATAGATATTCGGATAATTTCTTCTAAAGCCATCCCGCGATAAATTTTTTGATTTTCACGAATGCGGTCAAAAATCACCACGGTGTCATTCACCGAATAGCCGATAATGGTGAGCAGAGCACCAACAAAAGGTAAATTCACTTCCCGATAAATTAAAGAGAAGGAGCCCAGCACAATGAGCGCATCGTGAAACACCGCCGCAACGGCTCCAATTCCGAATTGCAGGTTGAATCTGAACGCCATATAAATAAGAATGAATATCCAGCCCAGCGAAAGCGCAATGATGCCTGCAATGGCTAATTCTTTCCCAAAGGCAGGACTGACACGCTCTATTCCCTCTAATTCGTACTCTCCAAGGGTTTCCCGGATTCTGTTCTGAACCTGCTCAATCTCTTCTTCCGTCAAAGGCTCGGTTCGGATCAAAAGAATGTGGGTCTGCTCAGGTTGAGGAGAAATTTGCACTCCCGGAGTTTTTTTCAAAAGTTTATCAATCGCAGAATGCACCTGTGCAGTGGTCAATTTCTTCTGGAAACGCATCTGCAATATGGTCCCGCCGGTGAAATCCACACCCAGATTCAGTGGGCTTTTCTTCTCTACCCAGCGAAAGGTTAAAGTCAAAAGAGAAAGGCCCATAAGCATCAAGGAAATGGTGAACAAAATCCGCCATGGCCGAAAGAAATTCTCCAGAAACGGAAGGGCTTTTGGAAGAGATGGAACCGAATTTTTCATTATCCAGCCTCCTTCCATCGAATTCCGAAATAGGCAGGGTGGCGGGTCAGCCGAACCATCGCCTCCAGGAGCATGCGGGAAAAGTATAATGCACTAAACATACTCACCAGAATTCCAATGGATAAAGTGGTAGCAAATCCTTTCAGCGTGCCTGAGCCGAACAGATAAAGCACCGCGGCAGCAATCAGCGTGGTCACATTGGAATCAATGATGGCAGGCATAGCATTTTTATGCCCATCTTCTACCGCCTGCAGCATCGTCTTGCCGCGCTTGTATTCATCCCATATCCGTGAAAAAATCAGCACATTGGCATCTACTGCCATACCCACTGATAGAACCAGCCCAGCCACTCCATAAATCGTCAATGCTGCATCCAGGGATATCAATACTCCGAGGGTGAGAAAGGCATAATATAGCAAGGCAATATCCGCTACCAGCCCCAATGCCCGATAATAAACCAGCATAAACAGCAAAATCAGCACTCCCCCGATTAACAGCGCTTTCATACTGCTTTCTATTGAAGATTTTCCCAGATACGGGCTGACCATCATTTCATTCACCACTTCTACTCGCGCAGGCAGTTTTCCAGAATTCAATACCGCTACCATATCCTGCACATCTTCCACCGTGAATTGCCCTTCTATAATTCCGGAACCTCCTGTGATGGCGTCCCGTATAGTCGGGCAGGAAATTACGATTTTATCCAGCACAATGCAGAGGAATTTTTGAATATTTTCTTCGGTGAGCCGGGCAAATTTTCGTCCAGCCTCAGATTTTAAGTCAAATCCTACTACCGGTTGCCCCAGATTTCCCACAGTGGGATAGGCATTTTTCAGGTCTTCTCCTTTGAGCCATTGAGGAAGGTCTTTGCCTTCCACATTCTCCCCTTTTTCCAGCGGGGTATCTCCTGCAAACAAAAATTCCAAAAATGCGGTTTTTTCAATGATGTTTCGCACTCTTTTTGGGTCTTTCTCCCCTGGTATCTGGATTTCAAATCGGTCTGCACCCCGCTGAAGAACCAGAGTCTCTTTGTTTCCCGTAGGGTCTAATCGGTTCTGCAATATGGAACCTACGCTGGCAATATCCTGCTGGGTAAGCGGCTTGCCTTCTTCAAAAGGTTTCACCTCCACGAGGAAATAAGTCCCACCGGCAAGGTCCAAGCCCAATCGGATTAACCGGGCAGGGTCTTTCCACTGTATCCATCTCCACAAAGGAACAATGGCAAAAATTCCAATTACCACAACAGACAAAATCCATCTGCTCACTCTCGTCATCTTGCTCACACTCCCAATTTCAGCATCGGCAATTGCATCCTTCCGAATTCCTTCTACCAACTTCATTTTACCTTACGGGAGAATGATAAAATGGAGGACGGGCGAGGAGGGAAGAATATGCCGTATTTCTGGTTTGTGATGTTGGGGCTTGCCGCGGGCACACTCAGTGGATTACTGGGCATAGGCGGTGGGTTATTTATCGTTCCGATGCTGGCTCTGGTATTTCATTTTTCCCAGCATCAGGCGCAGGGAACTTCTCTTGCTGTCCTGCTCCTTCCTCTGGGCATCCTGGGCGTTTGGGAATATTATCGGAATGGGCATATTCAAATTCCAGTTGCGCTGACGATTGCGGTAGGCTTCATCCTCGGAGTATATCTCGGTTCTGCTTTCGCTGTGCACATCCCTTCGCTTCATTTGAAAAAAATCTTTGGTGCTTTCCTTCTCATCACATCGTTTTATTACTTACTTTCTCGTCAATGAGCAGTTGGCGAGAAGATGGAACTGATCTCTGGGAGCGGATGAAACGCTTGGGAGCAGACCAGATGGAATTGTGGGCAGAACACATTGTGGAAACTGGATGGAAATCTGAGGCAAACAGGGAAGAACGAAGGGAAACAGATGGCTTTGCAGCGCGCATCCTCAAAGCCGGGCGCTGGTCCTTTTTCTCCGCTTCCTCTGCCGAGCAACTCTGGGAGAAAATGAAAGCTTCCCTCTACACGGTTTTTCAATGGGAGGAAATGATGTTCTGGCTCCCTGAACCCATTCCGAACGAAAAAAAAATTTCCCTCCCTCAGCCTCTGTGGGGAACTCCTCAGGAGTGCTGGAACACCCTGCTTTCCACCCGGGATTTTGCCCAACCGGTTGAATTTATAGAGAAAAAGCGCGAATGCTTTTTGTGGAATACCAGCGGATTTTCCGATGGATTTACCTCTTATCGGTATATCCTGAAGTTTTCTCACATGAAAAGAAAAATCATGCGCCGAACATTTCCCGCTCTGATGCAATCTCCCTTTTTTCCTGCTGAGCCCCTGCCCGAAGAGACTCGCTCTTGTCCCTCTGCACTTCTTTTTCTACCAGAACCCGCCACGCATCTGCTGGAAGTGATATCTTCTCTTTTTGCAGAACCCCAAAATTTTCCTTTATCTGCTGAATGGGATGTTGTGGATGATGGCACACTGCCTGATGGATGGGGCACAGAAGCATTTGATGGAGAAGGTTCGCCGATGCAGAAAAAGTATGTCATTCTGGGCGGTCAATGGGAAGAACCCATCCTGGATTGCTTCACCGCGGCAAAACTTCAGAGGCTTTCCACCGGGAATTGCATTCGGCCTGATGCTTTTATCCTTCCAAAACCGGGCTGCACCAATCTCATCATCCCGCCTTCGGCAATTGCCCTGCAGAGTTTTCTTATCGCAGAACGCAAAGTTTATGCGCTGGTTTCTCTGCATTCTTGCGAACTTTCCGGTGCTAAACTGCGCTTTTCCGGAACGGCTCAGGAGTATGAATTTTCTGAACCGATAGGAAAACCTTTTCTGGTGAAAGGGGAGATGGAACAAATCTTTTCTCGCTTAGAAGCAAGAATCGGCTCCTGTACAACCCGGGGCAACTTCACTTCTCCAGCGCTGTATTTTCATCTGTGAGCGCTGAGACGCTTGAGACCTTTTCCTGAGCATATTCTGAAATAGCCAATTTAGGCGGCTTATCTTTCACACCTACAGGATATTTCCCATCAAAACAGGCAAAGCAAAATTGGTCTATAAGTCGGGTGATGCTCCTTAATTCCTTCAAAGTAAGGTAATGCAGAGAGTCTACTTCCAGATATTCGCCCACGATTTTCTCAATTTCTGTATGGGAAATCTTTAGGTCGTAACCCGCACGATTGGCAATCAGTTGCTCCCGCGTCGGAGTGTCAATCCCGTAAAAGCAGGAATATCTCATCGGGGGAGAACCAATTCGCAAATGAATCTCTTTTGCTTTGGCTTTTCTCATCATTCGGACGAGCAACTTCAATGTGGTGCCCCGAACGATGGAATCATCCACCACAACAATTTTTTTGTCTTCCAGCAAGCCGGGAACGGGGTTGAATTTCTCTCGCACATCCTGATCCCGATACCTCTGCTGAGGGCGGATGAAAGTCCTGCCCACATAATGACTCCGAATCAGTCCCATCTGAAACGGGATACCCATCTCTTCGGCATATCCCAAGGCAATGAAATTTCCGGAATCAGGGATGGGGATGACGAAATCTGCCGACAACCAGCCTTTATCCCTCTGCGCCAGTTTTATCCCCAGTTCTTTTCGGAAGTGATAAATATAAAGCGGCTTTTCCTCAGATCCATCTCTGGGAAAGAGTTTCTCCTTCGGTGAGGGAAGATCAAAAATCAGGCTGTCCGGGCGGGAAAAATATATGAGTTCAAAAACGCAGTGCGCATGATGAGACACAGAAATGTTAGGGCTGTACCGATGAATCCCCTTTTCATCAAAACGCAGAATCTCCCCGGGCAAGATGGCGCGCAGGTCCTTCACCCCCAATAGGTCCAGAGCGCAGGACTCGGAAACTGCCATATAACTTTCAGTCTGCGGATGATACCCATAAATGAACGGGCGAATTCCCAATAGGTCACGAAAAACATAAATGGCATCAGGCATAAGCAATACCGCACTGTAGGCTCCCTTTACATCATTCATCAGACTGCCAATCGCTTGCTCCACGCTTTGCTTTCTCAAATAAATGCGGGAAAAGAGATATTTCACCAGCAATTCGCCATCATTTTCACTGTAGAATTCCAGCCCTTCTTCCTCCAGTTCCCTTCTCATAGCGTAGTAATTCACAATATCTCCATTGCTGGCAAGAGCCAGCACATTTCTCCCCTCATAAACCACACTGTGCGGCTGGGTATTCGCTACATCCACATTGCCCTGCGTGGGATAGCGCGTGTGCCCGATTGCAAAGTGCACTCCTTCTCGTATCCACGAACTTCTCGGAAACACTTCGCGAACCAAACCCATTTCTTTGATGATTTGCATCTGTTCCTGTAGCACATAAGCAATGCCACAACTTTCCTGTCCACGATGCTGAAGGGCAAAAAGCGATTCCGTTACCTGTGAAAATGCCACACCCCTGCGGGAAAAGACTGCGCTAACTCCGCACATCTTCCTGAGATAGGTCTTGCAACTGTTTCACTAATTGCGCCTTGGAATTCGCATATTCCTTTTCATCAATTTTCCCTGCGGCAAAGTCAAATACTAATTCCCGAATTTCCAGAAGGATGCGCTCCCTTTTCTCACCGGTGTCTTCCGAAGTTTTGCCTTCGCTCCACTTTCCTCTGCTCTGCAGAAAAGGTTCTCCCGTAATCCAGGCGGCGGCAAGGAGCAATACCAGTAATGCCAGTACCTCCATTACAGTCGCTTTTTAATCTCCTCAATGAGACCGTCTTCCATAGCAGTCTCTACTTCGCTCTCTTCTTCAGAAGAGGGCGAACCGGAGTGAGTGCTGAGGAAGCGCAATACTGCTAATACTCCCAAGATGAGCAAAAAGAAAGGAAAGACATAAGAAAAAGAGCCGAAAAACCCCTTCGGTGGAGTCGCCAGAATGGTATTGCCATATTGAGCCACCAGCAATTTCACGATTTCATCTTCACTTTTTCCTTCGGCAAACCACTGGGCAATTTGCTGTTTCAAAGGAGCAGCCGTGTCGGCGCAGGAGCATTCTGCGAGAATCATCCGACACCCGCAAGGGCAGAAAAGTTTTTTATATAGAGTATCTGGACTCAATGCAGAAAAGAATGCAATGACGAAAAGAAAAAATCCCAATTGCTTTACACCAAGGGCAAACGAAGGCAATTTTCTCTTCACTCCTTCCTGTTCCATATTATCCACACACTCCCTAACAACATCAAAATGCCACCCACCCATATCCAGGAGATCAGAGGATTAAAAGTAAATTTAAAAGAGGCAGAGCCGGCTTCGGTCCAGCCGGTCAGAACAAAATAAAAATCTCCAAATAGGGTAACCCAGATGGCGGTTTCTGACGAAGATTGCTCCGAAGTTCCCGCATATATTCGCCGGGCTGGAAAAAGAGTTTTTTTGTCTTTTCCTCGTATGACCTGCAACATCGCGCGGATTTCTCCATAGTTCGGCGTTTGTTTTTCCTCCAAGCGTTCAAATCGCACCATTCTATGGTAAAATGAAATGGATTCCCCCGGACCGAGATGCACTTCTTTTTCTACTTTGAAGACATTGGAAGCAACCACACCGATTGCCATAACTCCTACGCCGAAATGCACGACAAAACCTCCGTATCTTCTGGCATTTTTTCTCAATAGCATCCAGAAAGCGGTGTGCATCCTCTCCTTCAATAACTTTCTTCTTGCTTCTACTCCCACATAAAACTCTTCTCCGATGCAAGAGATAAGGAAAATCACTCCAGCATAGCCGGCAAGGGCGGAAATACTACGAATGCCATATATCCACAGAACCAGACTGCCGAATATCGCGAGGAACGCAGGGAAGCGGAGGAATTTTTTCAGAATTGCCCAGGAGGTTTTGCCCCAGCGAAACACCGGACCTAAACCGGTGAGAATGAGAAGAATCAGTAGCATCGGAGCAGTGATTTGATTGTAAAATGGAGTGCCCACTTCTGAGCGCTTTTGCGTTATCCATTCAGAAATCATTGGATAAGTGGTTCCCCAGAGCACGGCAGCAGTTATCCCTAAAAGAATCCAGTTATTCAGCAAAAATATGCCTTCCCGAGAAACAGCGCTTTTCATTGATGCAGAAGTTTCCAATAAGTCCCAGCGATAGGTAATGACCAGAATTGTGCCGAGCACGATGAAGAGAATAAAAAAGAGAAAGGGCGTCCCCAACCCGGTGTTGGAAAATGCGTGGACGGAAGAGATGAGCCCGCTTCTGGTGATAAATGTGCCGAAAATGGTAAGCAGGAAGGTAAGGGAGACCAAGCAGACATTCCAAAGTTTGAGCAGACCTGTCCGCTCCTGAACCATTAGAGAATGCAGGAAAGCCGTCGCTGTCAGCCAGGGCATAAGCGAAGCATTTTCCACAGGGTCCCAACCCCAGTATCCGCCCCAACCCAATTCTACATAAGCCCAGGCGCCTCCCAGAATAATCCCCAGCGTTTGAAATCCCCAGGGGATGAGCATCGCAATCCGAACGGATTTTTCCCATTGCTGGTCCAGTTTTCCCTGTATCAGCCCAGAAATAGTTAGGGCAAAAGGAATGGAAAACCCGACATATCCCAGATATAAACTTGGCGGATGAAACATCATAGCAGGGTTCTGCAGCAGAGGATTCAGTCCTGCTCCCTGCGTGGGAGCAACTCGGAAAACAGCAAATGGATTGATCACAAAAAGCAACAACCAGAAGAAAAATCCCGAAATTATCCCCAGCACGATGAGGAAAACACTCTGAAATTGCGGTGAAGGATTCCCTCGGGCAAAGGTGCGAATGCTCCACAGGCCATACAAAGCCAAGATGAAGAGCCAGAACAGGAGGCTTCCTTCCTGCCCGCCCCACAAACCGGAAACTTTATAATACCAAGGCATTTCCACAGCAGAGTGGCGCACAACAAATTGCAGAGAGAAATCATCGCTCAAAAAAGCACGCAGGAGAAAGAAAGTGGCTCCTATGGCAAAAAAACTGGATAGCAGGAAAGAGCGAACACTGCTCTGTAGCCAGCGGATGTCTTTGACGATGAGTCCGGTAATAGCAAAAACCAGTTGAGAGAGAAGAAATAGAAAACCCAGAAGCAGAAAAGAATTGCCTGCACGGGCGTTCCAACTCCGAATTTCCCGCATGGTCGGCGTGGAATTTTTATCTCCAGGGTGGCTTCCTTTGTTGATTTCCTCCAGATTGGAAAATCCATCTCCATCCGTATCCTGTCCATCCAGAGAAGATTTCTTCAACCCTGCCTGCAGAAATGCTTCACCGTAAAAATTGAGCGGACCGCCTCCCGCAGGACCAATGTGGCACAGGTCGCATCGGTCTTTCCACCGAGCAGGATATTCGGTCAGATAACTCGGTCTTGCCCAGGTTGCTGTGGAAAATGTTTTGAGCAGAAAAAAAAGAATGAGCCATCTATACAACCACTTCATTATTCTCCACCTCCGGTTTGCACTTCAAATTTCCAGGAAGAAATTCCTCCGTTCAAGGCGAAAATCCTGGGATGCCCCAGTTGCTGGAGAAATTTTGCCACCATCATTGCTCGATTTTCCGTGGCATCCACAATGACTACGGGCAGGTCATAAGGAATCAAAACGACATTTTTAATTAATTCCTGATGAGGGAAGGAAAGCGAGTCGGGTATGTGCCCCTGCTCATACTCCTGCCTCCCCCGAATGTCCAGAATCATCACCCTCTGCTGTCCCTGAATCATTTCTTGCAGTTCTTCCGCCTTGATGGAAGTAACCGAGCCTGGGGGTCCATGATAAGCAGGCTGTCCCTCGGTGAGATGCCGCAATAGGTGCTGTGTTTCTAATGATGTCCAATCTATCATACCCCAGATTCTGCCCAAATAATCTCCCTCTTTGCTGAAGAAATAACTTTCTGGAACACCCACTACACCAAAAACATTGCCCAGATTACCATTCTCATCCAGAGCAATGGGAAATGGGAGATTTCGCTTTTCCGCTTCCTTTACCGCTTTTTCTTTTGGCTCCTTCCAGTTCACGCTCACCAGTTCCACACCCTGTGGATTCCATTTCTTCCACATTTCCTTCATAGAAGGGAATTCCTTATCACACTCCGCACACCAAGAAGCCCAGAAATTGAGAATCAGCACTTTGCCGAGATACTCCTGGAAGGATTTTTTGCTTCCATCGGCAAACTGCAGGACAAAATCCGGCGGAGGGCTGGGTGCAGGCGGCAACTGAACATTCAGCATAAAGGAGTAGGATAAAAACTCTGAACTGAATAAAGGGCGCATGTCTGTTTCTGCCACAAAAGGCACAGGAGGAGGCGGTGTGAAAGAATCGTTCTCTGCCCGCATTGCTTCCGGACCTGCAGGCGTTCGGATTTCACTCTGAAGCAATAAATCTCCCTGTATCTGTCGCAACACCAAATACCCGAATAGCCAAACACTAAAAAGCGTTAACACCGGGAAAAATTTCGTGGGCTTCCCGGGGACTGCCGCTTCTTTTTTCCCTCTCATCCCCGGAGTTTTATTTTGCCAGCCCCAAAATATCCTCTATCCGAGTCTCCTTTTTTCTTCATCTTGCCATCCCCTCTGGATAATACCATAACCGATAATGGGAAATTTTTGTCTATACCACATTTTTCTCCTCCCATTGCCTGATTGTGATAGGGTATAAATGAGGATGCGAGAAAAATGAGCGAATGGAAGAAAATTGCTGAAGTGATTAAAATTTTGCGTGGGGAAAAAGGATGTGCCTGGGACAAGGCTCAGCATTTTGCCGATTATCTGAAAATGATGCAGGAGGAAACCGTGGAATTGGTGGAGGCGTATGAGCGCAAGCAACTGGAGCAAATTCGGGAAGAGTTAGGCGATGTGGTGTGGAATGCGATATACTTGCTTTATCTGGCTAAGGAAGAATGGGGAATTCTGCCGGAGAAAGTTCTGAAGCAGGTTCGGGAAAAGATGATAAAAAGACATCCGCATATTTTCGGTGAAAGGAAACTTTCTACCCCTGAGGAGGTGTGGGAATACTGGCAAGAAGCCAAGAAGAAAGAAAAAGAATCCTCCTTGTAGTAGAAAGTCCCACCAAGGCGAAAACACTCAAAAATATGGTGGGGCAAGATTATGTGATTGAAGCATCTTATGGGCACATTTTTGATTTACCCACGGACAGGTTGGGCGTGGATATTGAAAATGGATTTATTCCAGAGTATCAGCCATTGAAGGGAAGGGGCGGGACGGTAGAACGGCTGAAGCGGGCAAAACAATTCGCCAAAGAAATCTATCTGGGAATGGACCCGGATCGCGAGGGAGAAGCGATTGCCTGGGCATTGACGGAGTTCATTTTCGGAGCCAACGGCGTGAAAAGAGTAGAATTTCACGAAATTACCCGGCGGGCGGTGAACCAGGCGCTTCAACACCCGAGAGATTTAAACCAGAATCTGGTGGAGGCTCAGAAAGCAAGAAGAATTCTGGACCGGCTGGTTGGCTATCAGATCAGCCCACTGCTCTGGAGTAAGGCAAGGAAAAACGCTCAAAGGGTCCTCAGCGCCGGAAGAGTGCAATCTGCGACGCTGAAAATGGTAGTAGAAAGGGAAAGAAAATTTCAACTTTTTGAGCCGAAGCCTTACTGGACTCTTCAGGTGCGATTCATCTCTGCCCAAGATGTAGAATTTTCTCTTTACCTAATGTCGGAGAAAGATGAACCACAGGCTTTTTCCACCTATACTGAACTGGCAAGAATTTGCGAGGCGCTTCCTTCTTTGGAGTTTTCGGTCAGCCGAGTGCAGAAAAAGGAAGTGGAGCAATATGCACCTCCTCCCTTTATCACCAGTACCATGCAGCAAGAAGCCAATCGGAGATTGGGTTTTTCCCCTCAGAGAACGATGCGTGTGGCTCAGAGTTTGTACGAAGGAGTGGAATTGGGACGCGGAAGAAGAGAGGGATTAATCACCTATATGCGGACAGATTCAGTTCGGATTTCCCGAGAGGCGCTTGCCTTAGCGAGAGATTGGCTGAAGGAGCATTTCCCTCCCGAATATGTGCCCTCGTCGCCCAAGTATTTCCGCTCCCGCTCCCAATTTGCCCAGGAAGCACACGAATGCATTCGCCCGACTTCTGTGTCTCGCACGCCTGATGAAATCGCACCGCATCTGAACGAAGACCAGAAGAAACTCTATCGGCTCATCTGGAACCGATTTGTGGCAAGTCAAATGGCGCCTGCAAGGTTTGAACTCCGGACTATCTGGATTGCTGGTGGAGACCTGAAATTCCATGGCGCCAAGCGCACCTTGATATTTGATGGATATTTGCGCATCTGGGGCGTCCGAGAAACAGAGGAAGATGATTTTGCCTTCCCGGAATTGCAGGAGAAAGAAAAGGTAAGATATGTCTCACACAGTGTGGAAAAGAAGTTGCCCTCTCCACCCTCTCGGTTTACAATTGCCTCTTTAATTGCAGAAATGGAGCGGGAAGGCATCGGAAGACCCAGCACATACGCTCCTACCGTTGATTTACTTTCCAGGCGTGCTTACATTCGGCAGGAACGCAAGTATCTGATTCCCACTCTTTTGGGGGTGGCAGTAACAGATTTTTTGGTCAAGAGTTTTCCCGAGATTGTGGATATTCCCTTTACCGCAAAAATGGAGGAAAGCCTGGATGCCATTGAAGAGGGCAAGGGAAATCGCTTAAACCTTCTGCAGGAATTTTATCAGAAATTTTCCCTTTTATTGGAGCAAGCCAAAAATTCCAATATGACGATACGATGGGCGATAGAAACGGAGGAAATCTGCCCGAAATGCGGAGGAAAATTAGTGTTGAGGGAGAGCAAAATGGGAAGATTTCTCGCCTGCTCCAATTATCCGAATTGCCGTTATGCCCGCCCGGAATTTCTGATGGAGTCCCCTTTTACTTGTTCAGAATGCGAGCAAAAGTTGCACTACCGGGAATACAAGCGCAGGCAGATGTTGGTATGCTCCTGCCCGCAAAAGAATAGGTGGATTCCGGTGGGCAAAGCGAAGCCGGCTGGAATTTGCCCTATCTGCGGCTCCCCACTGAAAATCCAGTGGGATAAGAAGAAACGAAAATGGATGACGGTGTGCCTCCAGAGCGATTGCGAATTTCAGACACCGGATTTCCCAGCGGGAAAATTGTGTCCCCGATGCGGGTCTACCCTCTTCTACTTTTTGCCCGACCGTGTGGTATGTTGGAAAGTGGAGTGCGAATATGAAGGAGAAAGGCAAAGTGTGTGTGATTGGTGGCGGGCTGGCAGGTTGTGAAGCATCCTGGCAGATTGCCCGCCGCGGGATTCCCGTAAAACTATATGAAATGAGACCGGTGCAAAAAACACCTGTGCATCAGACCGACCGACTGGGTGAACTGGTCTGCTCCAATTCTCTAAAATCCGACTCCCTCAACAATGCTTCCGGAGTGTTGAAGGCAGAAATGAAAATGCTGGGCTCGCTTGTGCTGGAAGCAGCTTATTTCAGCCGAATTCCTGCTGGAAAAGCCCTGGCTGTAGACCGGGCAATCTTTGCAGAATATCTCACGAAAAAAATCTCTGAACATCCTCTCATTACCGTCCATAGAGAAGAAATAATGGAAATACCGGAAGAAGTAAGCGTGATTGCCACAGGTCCGCTCACCTCCGAGCGGTTTTCCTCTGCTCTACGCACCCTTTTAGGTGCAGACTTCCTCTACTTTTTCGATGCGATTTCCCCGCTGATGGAGCGCGATTCTGTGGATATGAACAAATGTTTTCAGGCCTCCCGCTACGGTCATGGTGATGATTATATCAACTGCCTGATGGATGAGGAAACTTATCTGCGCTTCATACAGGCTCTGCTGAATGCCGAAACTGTGGAATTGCACGATTTTGAATCTCTGCAATTTTTTGAGGGCTGTCTGCCGGTGGAAGAGTTAGCACGACGCGGTGTGGACGCTCTGCGCTACGGCCCATTGAAGCCGGTTGGTCTGGTGGACCCAAAAACAGGGAAAGAGCCGTTTGCTGTCGTCCAATTGCGTCAGGAAAATCTGGCAAATACTGAAGTGGGTATGGTCGGGTTTCAATCCCGCCTGAAATATCCTGAGCAGAAAAGGGTTTTCCAGATGATTCCCGGTCTGGAACAAGCAGAATTTACCCGCTATGCCCGAATGCACCGGAATATGTATATTCAGAGCCCGATGCTTCTGGATTCTACTTTGCAGTTCAAGAGGCAGAAAGGGGTTTTTTTCGCCGGGCAGATTACCGGAGTAGAAGGGTATGTGGAATCTGCGGCGATGGGCATCGTTGCCGGTATTCAAGCCAGTCATTTCCTCCTGGGGCTTCCCCCTTTGAAATTTCCCCCCACCACGGCAATAGGAGCATTGCTCCATTACATCACAAAAAGCCCTTTTCCCTTCCAGCCGACCAATATCACCTTTGGCTTATTCGCTCCCCTGCAACATCCGGTAAAAAATCGCCTCCAGAGAAATGAAATGATTGCGCTTCGTGCTTTATCCGATATGGAGCGCTTGATGGAGAAAAGTCTTCTAACGCCTGTGTGACTTTTGCTTCCGCTTTCCTTGCTTTTCTGCTCACCATTTTAACCACCCCGATGGTGATTCATCTGAGCAAAAAATGGAACCTTCTGGATATGCCGGGTGAGCGAAAAATCCACCCAGAACCAGTTTCCCGCCTTGGCGGCATTCCCCTCTCGCTGGGTTTTTTCTCCGGATTTTCCATTTTATTGCTTCATCCCGGGAAACAGCACTTTTCTCCTTGGATGTTTCTTCCTGCTCTGGTGGTTTTTGTGGCGGGATTATGGGATGATGTGCGCCCTCTTTCTGTTCCTGCGAAGCTTCTGGTTCAAATTGCCGTTTCTATATGGACCGCTGTGCTCCTTTCTCCGAATTTCGGAATAGCAATCTTTGCCGTTTGCTGGCTCGTGTTCCTTCCGAATGCTTTGAACTTTTTGGATGGCTGGGATGGGCTTTTGCTCTCACAAGTATTCTGGGCGCTTCTCTATTTTTTGCTCTTGCCCGATGGCGCGCAGTTAAACTGGATTTTTCCCCTGATGGGAAGCGTTTCAGGTCTGCTCATTTTTAACTTTCCCAGAGCAAAAATTTTTCCAGGTGATGCCAGCGCCTATTTTCTTGGCTTCATTCTGGCTACTGCCGCTCTTTTGAATTTTCTTCACCTGCAAAACCATTCTTTGCCCAAAATGGTCCTCGGAACTTTTCTCCTTCTCTCCATCCCCATCTCAGATACCCTTTTTTCATTGATTCGGCGAATTGTTCAGGGAAAATCCCCATTCCATCCCGACCTCGGACACATTCATCATCACTTCTATTTCTGGCTCTCCAAGCGAAAAGGTTTGGAAAAAATCTATCCAAAAATGGGGCTTGTCTTGTGGAATATCTATTTTGCTATATGTTTTCTTATGGCGAATTGGCTCGTAGAAAGATGATAGACCGGGAGGGCAAAGAAAATGGGATATAATCCTATGTCGGCACGGAGGGAGAAATGACGAAAAAATCCTGGATGATCTCGCCTACAACGATGAATTTATTTGTGGAATGCCCTCGGTGCTTCTATCTGCACTACCATCAAGGGCTGAAAAGACCGGAAGCACCGTTCCCGACATTATTTTCTGCATTAGACCGCATTATCAAACAATACTTCCAGCAATATCGCAACCAAGGGGTTTTACCCCCGTTGGTGCGGGATAAATTACCGAAAGGAAAATTGGGCAATCTGCCTTCGCTGGATTTACGTTTTGAGCACCCGGCAGGGGTGATGATTTATGGTCGGCTGGATGAATGTTTTGAATACCCCGATGGCGCAATAGTTCCGGTGGACCATAAGACAAGGGCAAGCGCTCCGGAAGAAGTGCATCCCGCATATCAACTGCAGGCAAATGTATATTCCGCCCTGCTCCAGTGGAAAGATATCCCCACTCGCCCGGAAGCATTTTTCCTCTACTATATCCCCACTGGTTCATCGGGCAGGGATTTGCTGAAAGGGCTTCTGCTGGATGTGGTGGCGAAAAAAGTGGAAACTTCCATTCTGGAAGTGGAGGAATTAGTGCAAAAAATCTCGGAAGTGCTCTTTTCTCCCGAAATCCCTGACTCAAATCCCGACTGCATCTACTGCCAGTATATTCTGAAAAGTTCCGCCTTCTACCCATAATCAGAAAACTTCCCCCATTCCAAGCCGAAGGTGACAGGGGACAGTGGTTAGTGGGCAGTCGTCAGTGACAAGAAAGAAACTGTTCCCTTATTCCCTCTCGCCTTCAGGCAAGCGCTGTTCCTTGGTGACTGTTCCCTTTTTCGGAAGAGGGGTAAATTTTTTTTTTGAACAAGAGATGGGGAAGTGGTATATGCAGGGGGGAATTTTTTTGAAGAGAGTTTTGGAGTGCGGGACTTCAGTCCCGCTTTTATCACCCGCCAATTCATTGGCGGGAGTTTTTTTTTGGGCTGAAAATCCCCGCCCATCAAAGCGGTGATAAATCACCCAATTTGGGGGATTTTTTCAGGAAGAAAATGCAGGGTTTTGATGGTGTTCTGGGAAAGGGCAATTTTTTCTCTGCAGAATTTTTGTGCTAGATTGTGGTTGGAAGAAAACAGATGCGATGAAGGGCACTTTGTGGAAGAGGTGAATGTGTGAAATTTATTCTGGGTTTTGCAAAAAACGAATTTTGGGTATATTATATTTTTTGAGAAGAGGGATATGAGAAATTGCAGCGGTTTCTTGAGAGATGTCAATTTTGGGGTAGAGAGTTTTTGTGGTATAT
>FWPU01003472.1_pt1 | contig 39715 bp, 33 predicted proteins | sample 2228361 | NCBI WGS metagenome assembly FWPU01 (sample SAMEA103939777, study PRJEB20133) | metagenome | reverse complement strand
GCGGCACAGGCTCGCAGATGGTTTGATGGACACCTTGACCAAGCTTTTGCCCTCCTTCTCTCGTCCCATTCGCGACTTTGAGAAAGCCATCTTCTTAGGGTGGCTAACCCTTCACATAAGAAAGCTTTTCACAAATCAGCCCGTCCCTCACCCGATACACATCCACGCCACGCACATGCCCACTGATCCCCAGCTCATCCACCCAGGCATAGTTCCAGCGCATCACACACCGTTCACCCATGCCAAAAATCTCCTCCACTTCAATGTGTGCATGAGGAGATTGTTTGAAAAAGTCCTCCCAGAAGCGGCGCACAGCATCCTGCCCCCGATAAGTGCTGCCATCCGGTGGGGGAGTCGTATTCTCAAACAGACAATCCTCACTCATCAACTGCATCATTGCCGGCACATCATGCCGGTTGAATGCCTCGTTGAACGCCAGAACCACCCGCATGGCGGTTTCAATTTTCGCCAGTCTCATGGGCAACCTCCAGATTCCAGGCTTTAATCCAACATCATTGTACCCTGCTTCGCACGTTAATCACCGCTTGCGGCTGCCACGCTTCGGCAAGGAACAGCAGCGAAGGGCGCACCACGACCAGCGCCAAGCGATAAGCCCGCGAGGTGATCGCTTCCAACCCAGAAACCCAGCCCTGACCATGCAGCAGCTCCAACGGACCGATTTCATCCACCATCAACAGGTCACACGGCAAAGCATCCCGAAAAACAGCATTACCCCACCCTATCGTTTTGGTTTCGAAACGCCACTCTCGGGTGTGAAGAGGGCTGATTTCCTCTCCTTGACGACGATTTGCCAGCCGTTTGCGCTCGCCGCTACGCACATCCACCGCTTCAATGGCAATTTTTTGATTCTGCTCAAACACAGCCGGACTGATGATTCCGGCAGCATTCCAACCAGCGGCCCGCGCCAAATCCAAAAACATCTGGCAATAGCGTGTTTTACCAGCGCCAATTTCACCGGTGATGATCCACAATTCGCCCTGCATGTGCCGGTTTATGTCCATGTCAGATAGCGATGACCATTGAAGCGGTGCACTCGCACCGGAATACCATAGACTTCGCTGAGCCGTTCCGCCTGCCAGATCTCATCCAGCGCACCACTGGATAATACCTGGCCGGCACGCATCAACACAACCTGATCAGCCAGCGCAGACACGACATCCGGCTCGTGTGATGTGAACAAAATCGTTGTGCCGCCGTGCACCAGCATCTGTAAACAGGCAACCAGCCGTTTCTTATTGCTCAAGTCCAGATGAGAGGTTGGTTCGTCTAACAGCAGCAGATCAGCCTGCTGAGCCAAGGCTCGCGCCACCAGCAGCAGCTGAAACTCACCGCCGCTCAACGACTGGACACTTCGCTCGCTCAACGAAAGTAACCCCACCGTGTTCAGCACAGCGAATGCAATTTCCACATCCGCCGCGGTTGGCATTTGTAAAGGGGAGAGGTGGGGCGCACGACCCAATAGAACATATTCCAGCAGCGAGTAGGAAAACGGGTTGGTTTCGCGCTGTGGAACAAGCGCCACTTTTCTTCCCAGTTCCTGACGGCTGTAAGCGCTCAGGGCACGGCCTTCCAGCCAAATGCGCCCGGCTTGCGGCTGAAAGCGGCCGTAAGCCAGGCGCAGCAAGGTCGTCTTGCCGGCTCCATTCGGCCCCAGAATGGCTGTGACCTGACCTCGCGGCACCGACAGGGTCAAGCCTTGCAAGGCCTGTTGAGGGGCATCCGGGTAGCGGTAGATCACCTCTTCAAAACGCAGGATTGGATCGCCCATCTTCACACCTTCAAAGTACGGCGGGTCATCAGAATAAGAAAGCCCAGCGCGCCCAGTAACGAGGTCAATACCCCCAACGGGATTTCCCCCGCACTGATCGTACGCGCCAGATTGTCACAAATCATCATGAAAATACCGCCCAATAAAAACGCCATTGGCAGGCCGTCGCGGGAATCCGCCCCACTCAACCGCCGTGCCAGTTGCGGCATGAGCAGCCCAACCCAACCAATCAAACCACTGATTGAAATGGAAGCAGCCGTAATGACAACCGCCATCAAAAGCGCCAACAGCCGTTCTCGATGGGCGGCAACCCCCAATGAAAAGACCACCTCATCATCCAACGCCAGCAAGTTGAGCCGCCAGCGCATCAACCACAACACGAGCAGTCCCAGACTGATTAACGGAAGTACCGAAAGCACCGAACGCCAAGTGATGCTCCACAAACCGCCCAGCAGCCAAAAAGTAATGTCGGGGAGTTGACGCAGGGGGTCAGCTAGATACTTGATCAACCCAACCCCCGAAGCAAACAACGCCGAAACCGCAATGCCCGCCAGCAATAGGCGCAGCACCCAGCCGCCATAGCGCACCTGCCTTGCCAGCAGGTAGGACAGGAACAAGCCGAGCAGCCCAAACAACACGGCGCTCAACTGCACCTGCCAACCCACTCCCCCCATGGCGAGGATTGTGAGCGCAGCCCCAAAGGCAGCCGCCTGCGAAACACCCAAAAAGCCCGGTTCCACCAACGGGTTGGCAAAAACCATTTGCATCACCATACCCGCACCCGCCAGACTCATGCCGATCAAGACGGAAGCGATCAGACGCGGCAAGCGCAAATGGATGAGCAAACGCTGCGCCAGTGGATCCTCCAGAAGTTGAGGCAGACTCATCAAACCGACCTGTGGATAACGGCCAAGAAATAAAGAAAGAACAAATACCGCCAATAATAAGATCAACATGCCCATTAATCGGCGGCGGCTGTGAGCACGGCTGGCGGTTCGGGTTGCCGCTGCCGAAACAATCGGTGGCTTGCTGACCGAGCGGACCACATTCACGGTTGAATGCCTCTTAAGATCGGACGAATTCTCTGCTGAAACATCTCTGCATCCAACCCATACAGCCTTTCAAAAAATTGCCGGGCTTCACCGATTAAGTCCAGATCAGGAAAAGCCTGGGGATGCAGCTGACCGGCCAGATAACGTAGTCCCAAGATCCAGCGGGGATCCGCTTGGTCCCAGGAGTAAAAATCCTTAGGGAAGGGGTATAGACGGCTTTCCTGAACAGCCCGCAACGCCTGCCATTGACCATCCTGCAGCAGATTTTCGACAACCTGCTCAGGATTGGCCGAGTAGGAAATGATAAAGATGTAGTCAGCGTCCCAACGCGTTACCTGCTCAAAATTGACCTTCGTCCAGCCGCTGCTCAGTTCAATATCGGTCCAGACGGGTACACCGCCAGCCAGTTCGGTTATGATCGTCTGCAGCCAATTTTTTGGGGCCACATTAAAGGCCACTTGTCCATCGCGATCAGAATAATAGAGCATCAAGACTCGCGGTCGCTGCTCGTCTTTCAACCCGCTCAACCCGCGGCTGATCTGATCGAGGCGCTGCTGGTAAAACGCCCACACCTCATCCGCGCGCTGGGAATTACCAAATAAGCCCCCCAGTGTTTGCAGATCCCGTTCAAATTCCTGTGGCGTTTCCATTGAAATGTAGACGACCGGAATACCCAACGCTTCCAGCGGGTTGCCAAGTGTTTCCTGCATATACGGTTTGAGGATGACCACATCCGGTCTTGCAGTTACCACCTGCTCGGCGCCCACATTGGTTTCAAAAGCAATTTTTTCTGTCAGGCGTTCATCCACCAAGGCCAGAAAATCGCCATCCGGCGATTGCGCCGTGCGTGAAACCGCTACCACGCGTTCCATTGATTCGGGAAACAGGTATACCGCATCCGCCAGCAAAGCCACTCCTCGGCCGGCAACTACCACTCGCTGAGGTAATCGTGGAAGGGTTACACTCCGCCCAAGTGCGTCGGTCAAGGTAATGGAAGGGTCAAGGGTTGCGGCAGGTTGTTCATTTGTGGGCGAAGGAGTACTGTCAGCCATCTCTCCACGTGGATCAAAGGTGGGCGTAAAAGCGGCGCTTTCCGACATGCCTTGTGGCTGGCAGGCAGCAATCAGAAAAACGACCACCAATAAGGATAACTTTGCTTTGAAATTCATTGCACAACGATGCCTCCGTTGGAGAAAGTTTTATCGAACCATTCCAGCAAAGTCTGTATCTGATTAAGGCGAATTTCACAAGCCATCCGATTGAAAGGTTGATGATCAGGAATGAGATTAAGTTGGTTCTCTAAGCGACGCAATCCTTCTTGCAGGACGCGCCGTTGATCGGCCAGAATTCCTGAGATCGCTTCCGGTCGAGTGCGGTATAGCACATACAGGCGCGCCGGCAAATCCAAACGCACCACCTGCACACTGCACGGGCTGGGGTTCATCAGCCAATCCTCTGCCTGTTTTTTGCCGGCTTCTGTCAATTCAAACACTCGACGCGGCAGACCGCGTCTGGAAGCCGTTTGAGTGCCGCAAATCCAGCCGCGAATTTCTAGCCGTTTGAGCGTTGCATACAACTGGCTCTGGCTCAATCTCCAAATCTGATTCAGGTCTTGCTTGAGAATCCGATTGAGTTGATAACCGTCCTTTGCTCCTTCCAGCAAAAGCGCTAACAGCAAATTTTCGGGAGTTACGGATCGAACTTGAGTTGAAGATCGAGAAGACGAGTTCATATACTCACTCAATGAGTATATTATAACCAGAATGTTCCTCTGCCAAGAGGAGGTGCTCATCTTCCCTTCATGACATTCGACACCCCCAACCCAACCTATCTACACATTGCTTGTGCCAAGTCCCATGGTAGAATGAATAAAAGTTCTTTCCTTTTCTTTTCCCGATTCGGTGAGTTTCCAAAATTGGGGGAATAAGTGATGAGTGAATCAAATAAACGAAAGCGTATTTTAATAGGGATTCTTGTGTTAGCCGCCTTATTGAGCGCCGGTTTTTACTGGGCGGGTCGTCAAATTTCGAACTGGGGGAGCACAGCCGAAGAAATTGACCTTGCCCTGCCGGGGGATGAATTGATCCCCTCTCCTGATCTGATCTGGAATCATGCTTTGACCATTCAGGCTTCACCCGAGCAAATTTACCCATGGTTGATCCAAATGGGTGACTCCCGGGCGGCGTTTTACTCGATCACTTTCATCGAAAATTTATTTTGTATGACCACCGGCGAATGTCACTATGTGAATGCCGATCGCATTCATGAGGAATGGCAAAACCCTATCCGCGGCGAACAGGGCATCATTATCAACTATCTGGTGATTCACGATTACCAGCCGAGCAAATTTGTACTGGCGAGAAATTCATCGGAACTGCCACTCCAATGGACATGGCTGTGGTATGTTTATCCTCTCCATGAAAATTCTTCCCGTCTGGTCGTACGCCACCGGATTGATGTGCCAGAGGATACCCCGATGGGGATATTCAACCTGATCATGAACAGTGGTTACGTGATGGAGCGGGGAATGATGCTGGGAATTCGCGAGCGGGCTGAAGGACGCATTTCCTCTCCTCTTGAAGAACCCCTTGGCGCTGCAATCTGGCTGCTGGTGTTTGGAGGGGGAATTATTGCTGCAGTCAACTTTGTTCGCGGGAATTCCGGCAACCATGCTCTCGGGGTAGGCATAGAAGTCATTGTTGTGCTGTTCATCCTTACATTCATTCAGCCCCCGTTTTGGCTGCGCTGGGTATTGCTGTTGCTGGTAGCCAGTGGGGTTTTGATCATTTACTGGCAGAAAGCAAAAGCCGCAACGCTTGTCTCTCCGTCCAAGCCAACAGACTTTTCGAACAGCCCAAGGGATGAGCCGACCTTTCCGGACGCTTGAAACTCTGCTCATTTGTGATAAGATACATCCAAATTAATCCGCCTTACCGATTAAGGAGGAAACAGGGTTATGATGGATGAGTTCATGCAAGCCGCTTATGAAGAGGCCATGCAAGGCTATCGTGAAGGGGGCATCCCAATCGGATCAGCGCTGGTGCTGGATGGCAAAATTATCGGGAGAGGGCACAACCGCCGTGTTCAACGCGGCAGTCCGATCTTGCATGCCGAAATGGATGCTCTGGAAAACGCCGGCCGGCTGGCGCCGGAAGAATACCGGCGCGCTACGATTTATACCACCCTTTCTCCGTGTGATATGTGCACCGGCGCAATTTTACTCTACAAAATCCCGCGGGTGGTGATCGGCGAAAATCAGACCTTTTTAGGCGCAGAAGAACTGCTCCGATCCCGCGGGGTGGAACTGGTGGTGCTAAACGATCCGCAACTGATTCAAATGATGAGGGACTTCATCGCCGAAAAACCCGACCTGTGGTATGAGGACATCGGTCACTGCATCGAGTGTTAAACCAGACTTCTGCAACTTTTTCCCCTCTTTTGCGTAAATAATAGCGTGTAATCCGTAACACGATTACAACCTTCGCGAAAGAGGTGAAACCCATGACTCAATCTACCCCTACTCCAGTCGTCATCCAGCCGCAGGAACAAGGGCCGGGCTGTTTGATCCGCATCCTTTATTTTCTACTGGTTGGCTTATGGCTGGGCGGCATCGTAACCGTGGCAGCCTGGGTGTTGAATATCACCATCATCGGCTTGCCGCTGGGTTTGTGGCTGCTCAACCGCCTGCCGCAAATCATGACGCTGAAGCCGGTCAAACGCCAAGCGCGGGTCACGGTGGAGAATGGAAAAGTTATCTACCGTGAATCAAGCCTGCCGCAGCCGCCTTTCCTGTTGCGGGCTATTTATTTCATCTTGATCGGTTGGTGGTTCAGCGCGCTGTGGCTGGCGCTGGCCTGGCTGCTGACCGGCATCAGCCTGGGACTGGGATTGCCGCTTGCCTTCTGGATGTTCGACCAAACTCCTGCAATCACCACGCTGGCTCGTTACTGACCGGATCAATCCCGGCGGTTTTGTGGAAAAAACCAAACGCCTCTCCCGCTTGGGAGAGGCGTTTTTGATTGGCCGGTTCCCTGAGATTAAATCCAGCCGCGCAATTCCATTGCCTTGACCACACGATGGATCGCCACCATGTAGGCAGCATCGCGCATGTACACCTTTTCCTTTTCCGCCAGTTCCAACACCGCTTCGAACGCTGCGGTCATCTTCTGGTCGAGTTTGGAGAGGACTTCCTCTTTCGGCCAGTAGAAGTTCATGTCGTTTTGAACACTTTCAAAGTAGGAAACCGTCACGCCGCCGGCGTTGCACAGAAAGTCCGGGATGAGGAAGATGCCCCGCTGGCGGATGACCTCATCCGCTTCGGGAGTGGTCGGCCCGTTGGCGCCTTCGGCGATGATTTTGACACGCGGCGAGATCTGATGCACCGACTCGGCGCTAATCTGCCCTTCAAGAGCAGCCGGGATCAACACATCCACCTCCTTGCTGATCCACGCATCGGCCGGTTCAATGGCATATCCGGCCTGCTTGGCTTTGTTCTTGTCAATGGTGCCGTATTGGTCGGTGATGCTCATCAGGAAGCGCGGATCAATGCCATCCGCCTTGCTGACCGTGTAAGGCGTCCGATCTTCGCGGTCCCAGTAAGATACACACACCACCTTGCCGCCCAACAATTCGGTGAAGCCGATCGCGGCATATTGCGCCACATTGCCAAATCCCTGAATGGCCGCCAGACACTGGGTAGGATCCATTTTCAGGTGCTTCATCGCTTCCCGCACGGTGTAAATCACCCCAAAGCCGGTCGCTTCGGTGCGGCCGAGCGAACCGCCGCCGCCCACCGGTTTGCCCGTAATCACACCGGGCGTATATTCGCCCACCAGTTTGGAGTATTCGTCCATCATCCAGCCCATCATTTGTGGGGTTGTGCCGACATCCGGAGCCGGCACATCCTGGCGCGGGCCGATGTTCTTCCACATCTGCTGTACCCAGCCGCGCACTAGTCGTTCTTTTTCGCTGGTGGAGAGGGTAGCCGGGTCCACAATCACCCCGCCTTTTCCGCCGCCCAGCGGAATATCTACGACCGCACACTTCCAGGTCATCCAGGTAGCCAGAGCGCGAACGGTGTCAATTGTTTCAGCCGGGTGAAAACGAATGCCACCCTTGCTTGGACCGCGCGCATCGTTATGCTGCACCCGGAAACCCTGAAAAACCTTAATAGTGCCATCATCCATGCGCACCGGAATGCGGAAGTGGAACTCGCGCAGCGGCCAGCGCAGAATCTCGCGGACCTGCGGGTCGAGTTTGAGCAGTTCTGCCACATGATCGAATTGGCGTTGAGCCATTTCAAACGCATTGGTGGTTTCTGCCATTGGTTTTCTCCTGTTGATGAAAGATTTGGGTCTATTCAGCTGACAATTAAAAAATAAACGGGCACAACGGAGCTGTGCCCGCTCAGGACTGGGTTGGTATTTGCTGCTGGCAGCCCATCCGTTTAGTTGACCTCACGAAAAGGTGTTGATGATCCTGATATAGGGTAGCAAACCTGAGGCCTTTCGTCAATATGATGAAAATCGCCTCTCACCGGTGATTCCCGGCATGAGCGGGCGCAATTCGTCACATTGCCCAATCGCTTCAATCCTTTTTAGCAGCCAAAAGCTGGCGTTCCAGTTCGGCACGCGCTGCCGCCGGGCTGGCGCGCCCGCCGGTCTGACGCATCACCTGACCCAGCAGCCAGTTGAAAACGGTTGTTTTTCCCTGAAGATAGGAATCCACCTCCCGCGGATTCTCCGCCAGTACCCTTGCCACAATTTCACCAATCAGAGTTGCATCGCTGAGCTGAGTCAGGCCGCGCTCGCGGATGATCTCTGGCGCACTTCTGCCACTGGTCAGCATCTCAGCCAGCACCGCTTTGGCGGTGTTCAGATTGATGGTTTGATTGCTGGTCAGTTGCAGCAACTCCACCAGCGCAGCAGGCGTTACTCGCACATCTTCTAGACTCTGACCACTCTGATTCAGCCACCCAAACATCTCACCCGTGATCCACAGGGCAATCGTTCGGGGAGAAATTCCCTTGTCTGCCGCCTGGACACATGCCTCAAAGTAAGCGGCAACCGCCTCATCCTCGCTCAGCAGCGCCGCTTCGCTGACGCTCAGCCCGTATTGCTGTCTGAAACGCATCTTCATCGCCTGCGGCAACTCCGGCAAGCCGGCGCGCACCTGCTCGATCCACTCCGCCTCTACGATCAGCGGGGGCAAATCGGGTTCGGGGAAGTAGCGGTAATCGTGCGCTTCTTCTTTGCTGCGCTGGCTGAAGGTTGACTGGGCTGTCTCGTCCCAGCCAAGCGTTTCCTGCTCCACGCTTTGACCGCGCTCCAAAACAGCGGTCTGCCGCTCGATTTCGTAGGCAATTGCCCGCTCCATCGCTCGAAAACTGTTCAGATTTTTGATTTCGACTCGCGTGCCGAGCAGGGAACTGCCTTGCGGTCGCAAGGAGACATTGGCTTCGAAACGAATCACTCCCTTCTCCATATCGCCGCTGTTCGCCCCCACCCGCCGCAGGATGGCGCGCAGGGCGGTGGCGTAGGCATGCACCTCTTCCAGCGAGTGCATATCCGGCTCACTGACAATTTCCAGTAAGGGCACACCGGCGCGATTGAGGTCTACCAGCGAGAAGGGCTCGCCTTCGGGTTGTTCAACATGAATCAGTTTGCCGGTATCCTCTTCCAGATGAACCCGGCGGATGCGCACCGCCTTTTCTCCCTGCGAGGTTTCAATCCGCAATAAACCCCGCTGAGCCAGCGGATACTCGTACTGGGAGATCTGGTAACCCTTGGGCAAATCAGGGTAGAAGTAATTCTTGCGTGCAAACAGACTCAACGGCGCAATTTCACATTCTAAGGCAAGCGCCACCCGCAAAGCCAGTTCCACTGCGGCGCGGTTGACTACCGGCAGCGTTCCGGGCATACCGGCGCAGACCGGGCAAACCGCCGTATTCGGTTCGGCCTGGGTGGAATCGACCACCGGACAGGCGCAAAACATCTTGGAACGAGTTTGCAACTCGGCGTGAACTTCTAATCCAATGACCGCTTCGTACGGCATGACCTTCTGATCCTCAATCGCTCGGAATGTCAAAGATTTTACCATAGGGTACACCTCCCCTAAAATCCAATAATTTCCCAATCCGCTCTTAATAATTTCTAAACAATCGTTTGTTATCTTAAGCACAGCAACAAACGGGAACTTCCCGAATCCAAGTCAACCGAAAGGAGTACAGTTATGAAGAACAAAAAAATCCTGATTGGTATCTCAATGGGCGCTCTTGCGCTGATTCTCGCCGTTGGGTTGGCGGCCCAGGCCGTCCAGAATGTCAGCGCCAACGCTTTACCGCAAATCGGCGGACCATTCGGCGGCGGCCGCGGTATGATGGGGCCAAATGGCGGCGAAGCTCTGGCAGAAGCCCTGGGGATTTCGACCGATGACCTCAATAATGCCTACCAGCAAGCCGTTCAATCGGCTGTGCAGGAAGGTGTGGACAAGGGACTGATCACCCAGGCGCAAGCGGATGCCATTCTCAACGGCAGCGGCCGCTTTGGCGGCAGAGGCATGCTCGGCTGGCTATTCCAAAACGGTGTGGATTTTGAATCCCACTTTGCCAATGCTCTTGGCATCTCGGTGGCTGACCTGCAGGCCGCTTATACAAAGGCCGCCGAAATTCGCCTGGAACAGGCTGTGGCCGATGGCCGCATTACTGAGGAAGAAGCCAATCTGATGCGCGCCCGCCACGCTCTCTTCAACAATGAAGCCTTCCAAAACGCCATGCAGGCTGCTTTTGAAAATGCGGTCCAGCAGGCCGTGAGCAGCGGGGTCATCACCCAGGAACAGGCTGATCTGATCCTTCAGCAAGGCGGGTTTGGCATGCGCGGCGGTTTCATGGGCTTCGGCGGCTGCCATGGCGGTGGACGCGGCGGGTTTGGCCGAGGCTGGTAATCCGTCTAACCGGCTGGCGGCACGTTAACTTTTCTCCTCCTTCAGGATAACCGCTTTACGGGTGAGGATGCCCAGCAAGATCCCCGACATCCTCACCCTTTGATTCTGACCGGAGTATAATGAAGTAGCATGGCGAAGAAACTCCTCATTGTGGATGACAAACTGGAACTGCGGCAGCTGCTGCGCTCTTACCTTATTGAGGAAGGATTTGAGGTGTACACGGCTGGCAACGGACAGGAAGCCCTGTTTGCTGCCCGCCAGCACAAACCCGATCTCATCGTCCTCGACCTGATGATGCCGGAAATGAGCGGATTTGAGTTCTTACGCGCTTACCGGCGTGAATCGGAAACGCCGGTGATTGTGCTGACCGCCCGGCTGGAAGAAAATGACAAGGTGGTCGGGCTGGAGCTGGGCGCTGATGATTACGTCACCAAACCGTTCAGCATGCGCGAACTGACCGCCCGCATCCGTGCGGTACTGCGCCGCATGGACAAAGCCGTAACGGCCCCCGAACGACTGCGCCGCGGCGGGATTGAACTCGACCGTGTCAGTCGTCTGGTTTTTGTGGACGGTAAGGAAGTAGAATTAACGCCCTCTGAGTTTGAAATTCTAGCCGCCTTCATGGAAACTCCAGGCAAGGTCTTTTCACGGTTGGAATTGCTGGAACGCATTCAGGGGGATGCTTACGAGGGCTATGAGCGCACCATTGATGTTCACATCCGCAATCTGCGCCTGAAAATCGAACCCGATCCGGCTCATCCTCACTACATTGAAACTGTGTACGGCGCGGGTTACCGTTTCACCGTGCGGGATTAAACGCCAGGTTAACCTTGGAATTGGAATGCGGTCTCTAACCCTCAAACTCACCCTCGCCTTTTTGATTGTGGGCGTAACCGGCTCACTGCTGGTGGCCGTGTTCATCAATCGGCGCATCCAATCGGCTTTTGACCGCTTTCTGTTGACCCGCGAAGAGCAGGCCATGATCTCGGCCTTGTTGGAGTATTATCAGTTCAACGGTTCCTGGGAAGGAATTGACAACGCTTTACTGCGCAGGCCGCGCATGATGATGCAGGGAATGGGCGGGATGATGCGCACCCTGGAAGCCACTTGGGCGCGGCTCACCTTGGTCGATCCCAACCGGCGGGTATTGTTCAGCATCTCGGCAACTGAGCCAAGCGGCAGCCTGATTCCTGCCAATGAATTGAATCGGGCTGTGGAGTTGAAAGTGGATAATCAGACGATTGGCTGGGTCATTCTCAACGCCAAACGGCGCGCCCTGCTGGCCGATACGCCCGAAGCGGTTTTTTTACGCGGAGTCAATCAGGCAGCCTTGATCAGCGCTGCGATTGCCTCGCTGTTGGCGCTGGCATTGGGCGGTTTTTTGGCGTATGGGCTGACCCGCTCCTTGCGAGAACTGACCCATGCGACCGAGGAAATTGCCCGCGGCAATTACGGCAAAGAGGTTGCCGTTCGTTCCAAAGATGAATTGGGAACACTGGCCCAGGCCTTTAACAAGATGAGCCGTGAACTGGCCAATGCCGTTCGCCTGCGCCGCCAGATGACTGCCGATATTGCCCACGAACTGCGATCGCCCCTGACCGTGCTTTCCGGCTATGCCGAAGCGCTCAGTGACGGCAAATTGAAAGGCAGCCCGGAGATTTTCAATGTATTGCATCAGGAAACCCGTCAATTGAGCCGATTGGTGGACGACCTGCGCCTGCTTTCGCTGGCTGATGCTGGCGAATTGAGTTTACTGCTTCAACCGACAGATGTTGGCACGCTGTTGAATCAGGTGATCACCCGCCATCGGGTCGCCGCTCAACAGAAACAGATTGACTTACAGGCCGCTGCTGCGCCCGACCTGCCAAAATACCCGCTTGACCCCGAGCGAATCGCTCAGGTGCTGGATAACCTGATCCTGAATGCCTTTCGCTACACGCCGGCAGGCGGCTGGGTACGGCTGAGCGCCGAAACCTTGCCGTCGGGCGGATTACGCCTGAAAGTACAGGATAACGGCAGCGGTATCGCCGAGGAAGATATCCCCTTCATTTTTGAACGATTCTACCGGGCGGATAAGTCTCGACACTCTGCCCAGGAATCGGGATTAGGACTGGCCATTGCCCGCTCGATTGTCGAAGCTCACCGCGGACGGATCAGCGTGGAAAGCCAGCCGGGCAAAGGCACCACCTTTATTATCGAGTTACCGTCCCCTTAATTTGTACGGCGTGTTACAATTGCAGCCATGCTGAAACGCTGGCAATTCTGGGTTGGCATCGCAGTCAGTGCCTTTTTTCTCTATCTTGCCCTGCGCGGGCTGCATTTGGGGGAAGTGTGGGACTCGTTACAGACGGCTCAGTTCTGGTGGCTGCTGCCGGGTGTGGCCGTTTATTTCATCGGGGTTTGGGCACGGGCGTGGCGCTGGCATTATCTCCTGCGTCCGCTGAAGAATATTCCCACCCGCACCATGTTTCCGATTGTGACCATCGGTTACATGGGCAACAATATATACCCCGCCCGTGCCGGAGAAGTCCTGCGCGCCGCCATTCTCAAAGACCGTGAGGGGGTAGCCATTTCCGCTTCGCTGGCCACTGTCGTGGTCGAGCGCATCTTCGATGCGGTGGTGATGCTCGGTTTTGTTTTCTTCAATCTCGGGGAGTTGAGCCGGCTGACCCACGATTCGGGCTTTGTCGGAAACATCCAGCAGCTTTCCGTATGGAGCGCTCTGATTTTTATCGGCGCGCTGATCGTCTTTCTGCTCGCCGCCATGTTCCCCCGTATCACTGAACGGTTGACCATGAGCCTGTTGGAGAAAGTCGTGCCGGCCCGTTTCCGCCCCAAGGTGAGCGGAATTGCGCTGCGCTTTCTCACCGGCCTGGAATCCCTGCGTTCTCCGCGCGAAGCGCTGATGGTCTTTTTCACCACCGTAATCATCTGGCTGCTGGAAACCGGCAAGTACTGGTTCATCATGCACGGTTTCGGCTTCGAGGTGAGTTTCTTTGCCCTGATGCTGATGAACGGCATTGTCAACATTGCCACTACCCTGCCTTCCGCGCCGGGTTATGTGGGAACGTTTGATGCGCCGGGAATCGCCGTGCTGGTGGCTTACGGCGTCCCCCAGGCAACCGCCGCAGCTTATACGCTGGTGTTACATGCCGCATTGTGGCTGCCGATTACGGCGCTGGGAGCCTATTACTACTTCAAACAACCGCTGCGCTGGGGAAGAGATTTACAGCAAATCCGCCAGACGGAAGGCGCAATAACCAACGAATAACGAGGGACAAGCATGCGTATTGCTATCATTGGAGCAGGGATTGGCGGGATGAGCGCCGCCTTCGATTTTGTGAATGCCGGCCATGAAGTGGTGATTTTTGAATCGGCGCCGTATGTGGGGGGGCTTGCGGCCGGTTTCAAAGATGAGGGCTGGGAGTGGTCGGTGGAGCATTTCTATCACCACTGGTTTCAATCCGACCGCGACATGCTCGGCCTGATCCGTGAACTGGGATTACAGGACAAGGTCATTTTCCCGCGTCCCAAGACAGTGGTGTATTACAAAGAAAAATTTTACCCGCTCGATTCGCCGCTGGCAGCGCTGACTTTTCCCGGCTTCACCCTGCCGGACATGATTCGCTTTGGGATGGTCACAGCCTACCTGCGCTACCTGGCCGATTGGAAACCACTGGAAAGGATCACCGCGCATGAATGGATGCGCAAAGCCTACGGCGAACGGTTGTACAGCGTATTGTTTGAGCCGCTCTTGCAGGGTAAATTTGGTCAGCATTATCAATCCGTCAACATGGCCTGGTTCTGGGCGCGCTTCAAAGTACGCACCACCCGCCTGGGCACCTTTCAGGGCGGTTTTCAAGCCTTCTCAGACGCTTTTGCCGATATTCTGCGCCAGCGCGGCGTTGAAATCCACCTCAATACAGCCGTGGAGCGGATCGAAAGCGATGCCAATGGGCAGGTAAAAACCCTCCTCAAAGAGGGAGGGTTTGCTTTCTTTGACCAGTGTCTGATCACGGTGGGGCCGGGCTTGCTCGCCAAACTGGCTCCCAACCTGCCGGAACACTACCTGCGTGGGTTGCTCAACCTGAAAAGCATGGGGGCGGTGGTCATGGTGCTGGCGCTGCGCCACCAGTTATCAGAAGAAGGTTACTACTGGTTCAATATTCCAAAGAGCGCCGGTTATCCATTTCTGGCGCTGGTAGAACACACCAATTTTCTGCCAACCCGGCGCTTTGGCGGCGATCATATCGTCTATATCGGCGATTATCTTGATCCAGATCATGAATACTTCCGCCTGAGTAAAGAAGAATTACTGGAACGGTTTTTGCCGGTGCTGCCGCGTTTCAATTCTAAATTCCAACCGGATTGGATTCGCAAGACGTGGCTTTTCCGCACGGCTTATGCTCAACCGGTGCCGCTGGTTAACCATTCGCAAAACATTCCGGATATCCGCACCCCCCTGACCGGGGTTTACTTTGCCAGCATGAGTCAGGTTTATCCGTGGGATCGGGGCACGAATTTCGCGGTACAAATCGGCCGCCGTGCCGCAAAAATGATGCTGGATGACCTGACCAAAAGAAGTTGAATGTTAAGGACTTTTCCATCGGCAAAACCCTGATTTGCGTGTCTCGTGAAAATTTTTTGAGCAAGGAAGGCGTTAGGACGCTTTTTCAATCCATCCCTTCCTGTAGAACAAAAACTCAAATTGCAGATTATCGCCCCTATATGTGGGGGGGACATGGGCAGCAATCGTCCCACAGGTGGTGTTATGGGCTTACTAAACTATGACGAATTAATTCTCAAAAAAGATTAAACCCCTTAAGATAAGAAACCTTAAACATTCCATCCTTTTTAGGAAAGCGTATGATAAACGTCTTGTCCGGTGCGCTGCGATCTGTTAGAATGACGGCATTAGAAAACCCAACCACCTTACCTACCTAACCAATTAGATTTTTCTTGATCGCTTCGATCGCTCTGTAATTATTGCAGACAGCGTCATATCCTAATCTGACAATCTGTTGCCACTGACGAGCGGTATGACTCTAACCGCTGGATATGATTTCGCCCAACGAACACGAATGCGGAGGACGACTTATGAATGCTCAACAAGCCTGGCAGGCAGCGCTCGGACAACTGCAAATGGAAATGCCCAAAGCCTCCTTCGATACCTGGGTACGCAACGCCGAGTTGATCCGTGTGGAGAACAACAAAGCCTGCATTGGTGTCCAAAATGCCTATGCCCGAGACTGGCTGGAAAGCCGCCTTTCCGGGACGTTTGCTCGCTTGTTGACCGGTTACCTTGACTCACCCGTAGAAGTTGAGTTTGTCGTCTGGCACCGGGATGCCGAACACGAGGCAGCCTCACCCGTCGAAACCACGACCCGCTCCAACGGAAACGGCAACGGCAACCGCTGCCTGATTGACCGCTACCGCTTCGAAAATTTCGTGGTCGGCGCCAGCAACCGCATGGCACATGCCGCCTGCGTGGCTGTTGCCGAAAAACCAGCACATGCCTACAATCCTCTCTTCCTCTACGGCGGGGTGGGGTTGGGGAAAACCCACCTGCTGCACGCCATTGGCAACGCTGCCACCGAAAAGGGGTTGCAGGTATTGTATGTTTCCTCAGAAGATTTCACCAACGAGCTGATCAATGCCATCCGCACGCAGAACACCCTCGCCTTCCGCGAACGCTATCGCTCGATAGACGTCCTGCTGATTGACGACATCCAATTCATTGCTGGCAAAGAATCGACCCAGGAGGAATTTTTCCACACCTTTAACACCCTGCACAATCAGGAAAAGCAGATTGTGCTTTCTTCTGACCGGCCGCCCAAAGCGATGGTCACGCTGGAAGAACGGTTGCGCTCGCGCTTTGAGTGGGGCCTGACGGTGGACATTCAACCACCCGATTTGGAAACCCGCATTGCCATTTTGCGCTCCAAAGCCATGCGTGCCGGACGGGAAGTGCCGATGGACATCCTGACCCTGATTGCCCGGCAGATTCAGTCCAACATCCGAGAATTGGAAGGGGCGCTCACCCGCATCCTGGCTTATGCTGATCTGAGCAACCAGCCGATCAACGAAAAACTGGTGGAAATTGCTTTGGCCGATCTGCTGCCGCAGCAAAGCGCGATTGAGCCCACCGCGATCCTGACGGCTGTGAGCAGAGTATTTGGCGTCAGCCGAGAGAAATTGACCGGACGGGATCGCTCCCGCGAGGTAGCCCTACCGCGACAGGTTGCCATGTATCTGCTGCGTGAAATTAGCGGCCTCTCCCTGCCACAGATTGGCGAAACCCTCGGCGGCCGTGACCACACCACCGTCCTGTATGCCTGCGAAAAAATCGCCGATCAGATCGAACGCGACGACCGTCTCCGCCGCCAAGTCCTCTCCATCCGCGAACAGGTGCTGGGGAGGTAAGGGGGTAGCATCACTGTAAGGAAATAAATTTGCATTTATGAAAATTCAAGTGGATTAATTTTTTGCTATAATACAACATCAAAATAAACTTACGAACCGAGGTTTTCTCTGTGAAAAACATATCGCCACGGGCTTTTCCACTTCTTTTCTTACTTTTTTCTATATTAGCCTGTTCAGCAACCCCGGTCATTGAAACCCCTGATCCAGGTATTAACACACCACTCAATGAGAATATTACTCAAGAACAAATCAATCCCACCCCAACTCTCACTTTTTTGCCGTTGGTTCGTAATGGTCTCCCAAAATTTATTGGGTACATTGATAGGATTTATTGGTCAAAAGAGAATGTTGAAAAATTCATGCCGGAAGCAGATAATCTTGCTGGCTTACAACACACCGCTGTTGGATGGTTTATTGATATCCAGGATCCAGCTTTCTATGAAGACTGGGAAACCGAAGCAGCCCTAAACCGAAATAATCTATATCGCCAGTTAGAAAGGCTGTGGGAAAAAGGTTATATTTCTTTCGTTAAGATCGGATCGAATGACACAATAGATAAAATCATCAGTGGAGATTATGATGCTCGAATTGCTCAAATGGCAAAAATTTACAAACGTTGGATAGACAAAGGTGAAGGGCGCAAGGCAATGTTTGCCCCCCTTCAGGAGATGAACGGAGATTGGGTCAAGTATTACCCAACGAATTTTTCTTATACACAAAAACAGGAACTTTATAAACTGGCATATCGCAAAATCCAGACAATTTTCGAACAAAACGGCGTGGCTCGCAACCAAGTCTGGTGGGTTTTTGCGGCGAACGGATTGAGTTCACCAGATGTTCCGGAAAACAATTTTGAATATTACTACCCCGGCAACGATGCGGTGGATATGGTAGGTTTTGCTTCTTACAACTATGGTTTCTGCCCAGCGACTTATAAAGCTGGTGAATATGACTATGGCCGCTGGGAAAATTTCGACACTTTATACGAACCGTACATTAGAAGAATGGAAATCATGGCGGCGGGAAAACCAATTTTGATTACGGAAACCGGAACATCAGCAATTTCTTCAAAAGAAGAACGGCCCGATCGGTATAATCTGGCAATGAAGGCAAAGTGGTTTCATGAAAATTATCGTTATTTATCCAATCAACGAAATGTACTGGGAGTTTTCTACTTCGATATCAATGAATTTGACGGCACGACTTGTGACCTGAGAATACCGCGCGACGACTTCACTGCCTATCGAGAGGTGGTGAATCAACAGGGCTATCGTTACTTGAGTGGGGTTGAGATAAGGGGATACATACCATAACCTGTATCCTTACTAAAAAAGGGGCTGAATATTGCTCAGCCCCTTTTTTTACTTTACAAATCTGTAGGGAAAAAGTGAGGAGATATACAACTATAATAAGGTTGAATATCTTTCCAGAAAAGCACATGGAGTTTATTAATGTTTGAAAAATTGATTGCAACAGCTATTCGTCGGACAATGGTTTTGTTATTTATTCTCTTTTGTGGATTGATAGCAAGCACTGGGCGAATGAATATTGGACATGCGCAGGAGATAAGCGAAAACCACTGGCAAATTTTCTTGCCAATGATCCGCAATGGAAATCCGCCCTTCCAAACTTCCACTAAATTTATCGGAATTTATATGCAGGAATATTGGACGGATAGTACCGTTGAGGATAAGTTGCGCCTTGCCAATGAGCTTGCAGGCAAAAACCATAGTGTGGTGGGATGGTTCATTGATTTACAAGACATCGCTTTCACAACACAGAATGATATTCGCACGAACAATTTTTATAGACAGATGGAAGCGTTATGGAAGGAAGGATATGTTTCATTTATTAACATCAATATTGCCGAAGGAAAAGCAGATAACACGACTGGAGAGTTATGTCCCTTCAAGGCAAGCGCCTACCAGATTGCAAGAGGCGACTGCGATCGGGCTATTCGGCGCATGGCGCAATTATACAAACAGTGGATATCCACAGGTGGAGGAAGAATCGCTTTCCTTGCCCCCTTACCAGAAATGAATGGGGTAAATGCAGATGGAAGCGTTTGGACATCTTATGGAGGGGATGCAAATAATTTCAAGTTAGCTTACGAGCGCATCCTTCGCATTTTTTCCGAAGAAGGAGTCACGAGAGAGCAAGTATGGTGGGTATTCGCACCAAACGGATGGAGCAAGGAGGGGCATGAATTTGAAAAGTATTATCCTGGCTCCTCATTGGTAGATGTCATTGGATTCAGCTCCTATAATTATGGCTATTGCCATGTGGCGATACCATGGCAACGATGGGAAACGTATACTACTTTATTCACACCTTACCTAGATCGTTTTCAGCAGATGGATGCTTCAAAACCAATTATCATGGCTCAAACGGGTACGACCGCTGAATACATCAGGACAGGGGAAACCAACATTCAGCAGAAAAACAACTGGTTGCGCGAAAATTATGAATTCCTGGCTCAACAACCCCAAGTAATTGGAATTTTGTATTATGACTACGATCAAAGCAGTTGGGAATGCAACTGGAGGATTTTGCCGGGGACAACTTATCAGGGTTACACTCAAGGAGTGAGCAACTCAGCCTATCAGTATCTCTCCCATCAGAATCTTAGAACGATTATTCCCTAGTTTTCTGTACAACAACGATTTGTCGTTTATAATCTATTCCTGATCAATTCAGGAGGAGATTAGGCCTTCATAAGTATGCACAAAATAGCAAGCAAATTCCTCAAATATGTAATCAAAGCTCTTCGAGAAGTTACCCCCTCGCCGATAAAGAAAACAGCCCGCAAGATTTTACGAATCAAGGACAGGAGCATCATCAAGCAGCATCAGAAAATACTGATGCAATTACTTGACAATGAACACCAATCCAAAACCTTAATTATCTTCCCACCCAGTCTGGACTGGGATGTGCAATTATTTCAACGTCCTCAACAACTAGCATTAGCATTGGCAAGACAAGGGGCACTTGTTTTCTATCTCCAGCCGAAACCCAATCGTAAGCAACCACCCTTTTCATCCATTCAAAGCGGTCTGTATCTTTGCAATGTCCATGTAGACACCTTTAGTATTCTCTCAAATCCATTTATTTATCTTCTTACATGGAACAGCGATTACGCCAAGTGCTTCAATAAACCCCAAATGATATACGATTACGTTGATGATATAGATGTCTTCTACGGAGATCGTGATCAAATTGCCAGGGGCCATGAATATCTTCTCAGAAATGCCCGTATCGTACTAGCAACCGCAGAAAAATTAGTTGAAGAAGCAAAGAATTACCGCTCCGATGTGATCTATTCCCCCAACGCAGTCGAATACGAGCATTTTGCCAAAGCAGCCAGAAATGAGTATCTTACTCCCCCAGAAGACATTGAACCCCTTGTTGCCCAAAGTCAGCCGATTATCGGTTATTACGGAGCCCTCGCTCGATGGTTCGATTATGATCTCTTGAAAAAGGTTGCCCTTCTTAGACCACACTACCAATTTATCCTCATCGGTCCCGACTATGACGGCACTTTACAAAAAACCAACCTGTTTGACATTCCAAATGTTCATTGGTTGGGCGTCAAACCTTACAGGGAATTGCCCCATTATCTTCAATATTTTGATGTTGCAACGATTCCGTTCGTGATCAACGAAATCACCCACGCCACTTCTCCTTTAAAACTGTTTGAGTATATGGCAGGTGAGAAACCCATTGTGATAACACCCATGCGCGAGAGCATGAACTATTCAGGAGTATGGGTTGCTCAAAAACCAGATGATTTCGCAATTCAATTGGATAACGCACTTCTCAAGAAAGACGATCCTCAATACCGAGCACTGGTTCGTAAAATTGCTCTAGAGAACACATGGGATGAGCGCGCAAAATTCATATTAGAAACGATTCGAAACAGAGAAGTTTAGAGTAAAATTACCTTCTCAACATTCTGATCTTGACGCCATTTTTTATTTGTTCCAAAAATTTTCTGAAAGAAGAGTTTTCCATTTTTTGATACACAGGCAAAAACAATTGTCTAATCCACAAATAAAACCAATGCGAAGGGGGTTTGGGACGGGTCAATTCCTCAAACTTCAGGTACAAATCGCTCAACTGATCACTCAATTCCCCTGTTACACCATACAATCGCAACCCTTCCTGGCGCGCCTGCAGAAACTCGACGATCATGCGCGCCTCTCTTAACATCTCTTTTGTTATTGGGGTTGCCTCTCTAGCGCAATTTTTTTCGCCAAGCCCTCTCTGTAAAGCGCTTATCATACAATTACCCATCACATCCAAGCTAAAACAATTCACAACGCGCTGACGGGCTCGCTCGCCCATTGACTTTCTCAGCTCTGGTTTGTCGATCATCTCAGCTAAAATGCGCTGATATTCTTCGATTTGTGTTTGTTCGTCACTCAACTCAACCAAAAACCCGCAGTCTGGGGTTACCAGCTCCGCTTGGCCGCCAACTTTTGCGCCTACTACTGGCAAGCCGCAGGCCATCGCCTCATAAATTGCTTGAGCGACGCCCTCATTTTCTGAAGGTAGAAAGAAAATATCTGCCGCAGCCATAATCGAAGACATTTTTTCGGTGGGGACACTGCCAAGCATCTGCACGAAGCGGCTCAAACCCGCCTCCGATATCTTATGTTCCACTGCTGACCGCAGCGAACCATCGCCGGCAATCCACAATTGAAAGGACTTGCCTTCCTTTATCAGCCGCTCGATGACTTTCAACATCAGCAGAGGTTGCTTTTGCTGCTCAAGGCGAGCCGCATAGAGGATGACCACCTCCTGTAAACCGACTCCTAATTCGTCTCGAGTCTGTCGGCGAAGATCTGGATCGGGCTTCCAGTTTTTTGTGTCTACACCGATATAGCACACGTGTAGTTTTTGCGGATCAGCGCCTTCCGTAATCATCCATTCTTTGACCTGACTCGAAGAGACCACCGTCAAGTCTAATTCATCTTGATACAGCAATGAGAGACGCGGGAAACCGCCTTGCATCCATTCAGGCGTAATGAAGTGCAGGAAATCCCCCATAGTTAAATCGGGAAATAGCCGGCGCAAGATTGGCAATAATCGGTATCCTTCATGGCTGCCTTGCACCAAAACCGTATCGAACTGGCGAGATTGGATGAAGTAGCCCAGAAATCTTGGATAATCCTTGATAGGGATAAAATTTGGCAGGACAAAAACATCCTCACTGCGTTTTGCAAAGTCTGATAGCCAAACCTGCTCTGCGGGCGCAGTAGCCACTACACTAACTTGCCAATTGTTTTTCTGAAGTTGATCCATCAGATTCAAGGCAAAGCGTTCTGCCCCGCCCATCACCAACCAAGGAAGAATCAACAACAGGCGGCGACAAGACTTTGCAAGTTGATTAGCGCTTGGGATGTCCAGTGAAGGTTGAATCAGGTCAAGAGAGAAATCTCGCAATGGCGGATTGGGAAATTGACCCTTGTAAAGGTGAGGATATTCCCTCTCAAATCGAGCGCGAAATTCGGCAATGCGTTCTTCCTGTAAATTATTCCATCGGTCGGTATGGTCAGCTCGCAAGCGATACCAAGCGAGAAATTCTGGGATGGTGGCTCCCCATATTCCTCTGGCGGCACAACGCATCCAAAAATCCCAGTCCTCCAGACCGCCACGAATGTTCTCATCGAAGCCGCCCACGGCTTGATGGACTGACTTGCGAATCATGCACATCATAGAAACCCGATTTTGGTCTGCATTCTGGGCGCCGTCATGAAATCCGCCTGTCCACAAATAGTTTTTTCCTTCAAAGGCGACATGATATGAAGCCACAAAACCAAATTGCGGTTGGGTTTGTAAAAACCACCACCACTTCTCCACAGCGGTTGGTTCAAGGAGATCATCACTATCCAGCACAGCCACGTATTCCGTTCGAGCGTGGTGAAAACCAGTGTTTCGCGCAGCGCTCAAGCCGCGGTTCTCAGCATGATCAATCACTCGGATACGCACATCCCGATGACGATATTGTTCCAGAATTTGTAATGCTTCCGCGTCGTCCGATCCGTCGTTGACAATCAACCATTCAAACTGCTGTAAGGATTGTTGAAGGATAGACTGGGCAGTTTGATGAAATACGGCGCCAGTGTTATAAAAGGGAGTAATAATGGTAGCTACAGGTAACGAATCCTCTTTCTCAAGAGCATATCCAAAATGTACCCGCTGAAGATGAGTTGGGGGGTGTTCATAATCCGGAGCTGCGGGATTGATCATGGTTTATCTGTTGTGAATCCAATTTTAGGTGATACAAACAAAAGTGGCCACGAGATCAGTGAAACCAAGTATACAGCATAATGATAGCGAAAATTCGGCTCAGCAAAAATGAGAGAAAAGGTGATGGATTGTATCAAGATCGGCAGTGATATCAAACCAAATCTTAGAGACAGATTTCTAAGCACTAAGATAAGAGAGACAAAAAGATTGAAATACAAGAAAAATGCTGGTCTCCATGTGAACCAATTGAGCGACGGATTATGGGACGTTTCAACAACCCATTTTGCAATAAAGTCCCTGAACCAAAGAAACTTCGAGGCATGTTGAATTCCGTATGGATTAGGATCAACTAAAACCTCGACATGTGAGGCATTTCGAACTTCTCCGTAGGGATCCCTCACAATCCATTCCATAGATCGAGCGCAACGGTAAAAATACAATAAAACTCGAGGCATCCTTTGAACGAGATTAACAACGATTCGACCTGCGGATTGGGAATAATCCAGGTCTGTTGTTCGCCATTCAGGCTGAATTTTCCCTGCTAAGCTGCATTCCCAATTTGGCGAGACTAATTGAAAAGACTGAATCAACTGTTCTGCCTGGCTGCCTTGCTTTGCATAAGCAGCCATGGAGTATAGAGATAGAGAAGACTCAGCCAGCACAGTTGATTTTTGAACACCTACCGCTTGATACAATGGCCCACGCACGCCAAGATACAATCCAAAGCAAATTGTAGTGGCAATCAACCAACTCTTAAACTTTTTAGGGTAAAACACAAAAAGCGCAGCAAGCGATCCAACACCTAATGGCAATCCATCGTGCCGGAAAAGTAGAACCAAAGCGCAAATAATACCTAAAAGAATTTTAGACATTCGGCTTTGAATCCATTCTCCATCAGAGAAAACTACCTTTGCTAGTAAAAGCGAAAGAGCTAATACCGATGTACTGAAGGGAATATCTTTCCACAACGTATTAACCATCGTTCCATTCACAGGGCTAAGAGAAAAGATACTCAAACCAAGCCATATCAACCATTTTGGTAAACCAATTTGTTCAAAGAACACAAACCATTGAGATGCAACGAAACCCAAGAACAGAATTTGGGCAACCGCAACGGCTGTTGGGGTAAAGGCAACCCGAGTTACCAGCCATATCGTAAAAGTGTGAAAAGGGGGATGATGATCGTTATAGATGCCAGTTATTATCTGATCCCATTGGACAAGGGAGTCTGCGCTCATCATTCCTGGATAAAAGGCTAATAGATAAATCCCCCAGACCAGGATGATCGGGATAAAGTACTTGAGATAAGCAGATTGACCATTGTTAACTCTATTATAGGGAGGAAAGGCAAGTTTGCTTGCCGCCACCAAGGATATGACCAAAATAATTGTGCAAATTGCTATGCCTGAAAAAACACGGTAGGACAAGCGAACAAATAGCGAAGGCAGGAAAGGTGTTCTCTCAATCGGAGGTACGACCAATGGGATGTTCAATACCAGCCACATACCAAATACTGCTGAGAAAACCACAATAAACCAGCGCCAATGAACTGGATAGCGATCTAACCTAATTTGAAACGCAGGTAATATCTTTTTGTAAAGAACCAGGGAAGCAAAAATCCCAACTAATACCAAAATTGAGGAAAATAAAAGAGCCAAAAAAGTTGAGCTTTTATCCAAATAAAAGTAAAGTGGTAGGAGAAAAGTTATTGTAATTAAGATGCAAATAAATTTGGCTTTGAAATTATGAAACGCCATTCTGCGAAATTGTTACACGGGAGATAATTACCTTCCCAATTATACATTAGACCAGAACACCAGAGAGGACGATTTCCCACTAGTCAGCCATCTGGGTTAAGTCTTCTATCTTTGTCCAGTCAGTGAAGGCATCCTCGAACCTGATAGCCACATCTTTCCTTATCAACACTAAGTCAGCATTTCGATTATTGCAATCAGCCCTGCAATAAGTAATATAGTTATCTTTAACAATTTCCTCAAATCCTTGTAGATGACCTCCCCAGTGCCAAATCATTAGAGATGGCTTGGCTTCTTCTAAAATGTAACGCATGTCCTTCTTTCCATAGGTTATAGCCGGCCAACCATATTTTGCAATATGCCTATCGGTCAGGCCTAGCGGATCGAGAATGGGTTGATTTGGCAACAGATGACCAATGTAACCAATTGCTTCAGCGCTGATCACATCGCTTTCAATCAGCAATTCATCTACCCTGTTGGCAATGTCTTCATAGTAGCCCGAGCCAAAAATGATCAACGGATAACCTATCCTGAAACTACCCACGGAAGAGAAAAAGAGCGCCCCGGCAACAATCGCAGGTCTATAATTCATCGAATGATGAGTTTTTTCACCCGATCCTTGACAGAATGAATGCCCGGCCAAAACCGCTCGATCCGCCGATAGATTCCCACAAGCATGGCGCGAAAAGCGAAGTAAAAGTACACACGCGCCGGAGCAGGCGGCATTCCCAGTTTTGAAGTGGCATCATGGTCAGTCACCGCAGACTCTTGGATAAACCCAAGCGCGGGATACCACAATGTCGGGTTATCATACCAGTAGCCCGGCCCATTCGTGTTGATAAGGCTGATCACCTCATCCGCATACTGCTGGTACAAACGCTTGTGCTTCTCAATCAGTCGCTCGTAAGTAGTCATCGTAATTGGCGCTGTCATGCGCCGAAGCATCGAGCCATGCCGCACGCGATATTTGAAGTAAGGATCAGGGATGGAAACCCCGCGACAGTTGTTTTCTAACAGGCTGAGCAGGCTGTCATAATCTTCCAGCCCATGCCTGAATTGTGGATCATTCAACCCATAGCGCAGAAAAACCGCTCTCCGATAGACCAATGCGCTGGTGTTGAGCGGGTTATGTGCCAGCGCGTAAGGCGGTTCGGGGTTCCAGGTTGGCCAGTAACCAGTCGCCGCGCCAAAGTATTCCGCCCAGCATCCCACAAAGCTCACATCGGGATAGGATTGCAGCACATCTAACGCCCGGCGATAATAGGCCACATCTACGCGGTCGTCCGCATCCAAAAACGCCAAAAACTCACCGCGCGCCTGCATTGCCCCCATGTTGCGGCTTGAAGCCAACCCCTGATTTTCAGTCCGCACCAACCGGAACGAGAACTGCTCCCTGAGCTCTTCCACCTTTTGGATGCTGTTCGGATCGTCGCTGCCATCATCCACCACAAGGATTTCATGCGGCACGTCCTGCAAATCGCTCAGTGATCGGAGAGTGTCCTCAAGGTAATCCCCAAGGTTGTAAAAGGGGATGACGATGCTCAACAGGCCCTTCTGCTCCTGCTCGGCTGGATTGGGCCGGCTCGGCGGTACAGCAACGCCCCGCACAAACGGGAACAAGCGCTGGTCTTGCCTTCTAGCCTGCTCCATCGCTTTCTCAATCGCTCTTTCCTTCTGCGGAGCAACCGCCTCATAAGCGGACAACTCCCTCACCCGTCGTTGGGCCGCTTCTGACATGCGCTGCCAGGCTGCCTCGCTCAAAGCCAGCAACGCGCTAATTTTTTCTTCCAAACCGCCAGGCTGTTGATGCGAAAAGACAAACCCGCTGACCCCATCCTCCACCATCTCAGCATGACCGCCGCTATCCGAAACGATCACCGGACACCCGGCTGACATCGCCTCCAAGACTGCATAGGGATAATTTTCAAATAAGGACGGCAGGATCATCCCGCGCACTTCGTTCAGCGTTTGACGGACTATCTGGGGTGGCTGCTTGCCCCGCCAGTCCAACACCCCACGCTCGATGTAAGCGCGATATTGGGTTTGCAGGACTTCCCCCATCCAACGCTGATGCAATTCATCGTACCAATCGCCGCCCAGCAAGATCAGCGGCTCATCCAGACCCTCATCCCACAACCGCGCAAAGGCTCTCAACAGGACTTCGATACCCTTACGCCGTTGAATTTTGGCAGTGAACAAAAAACCGTGCCGTCCTTGCGCAGCGACCGGCTGGAGCGCTTCTTCTCCCCGGAAGGGATTGGGGATAACCGCCGCTTTTTCAGCCGCCAGCGGTAATTCTTTGCAAATCTCCTCCTTCAACCGCACGCTCGGAAAAATCACCCGATCGGCGGCGCGCAGACTGAAGCGCTCCATCTCCCCAACCCACCAACCCGGAAAACGGTATTGAGGAACCCCATCATACCGGTAACAAAGATACAGCGGCGTGTGACCCGTCACTAAAATCGGCAGGTTTTCAAACCCCTTTTCTTTCAGCCAGCGGCGCTGGAGAGTAAAGTAGGGCAACCCAAGATATTCTTGCGATTCGAGCGCATCGGGAAGGCCTTCGCGACGCGAGTAATCCCCCAGCACGGCAGCAGCGTCATAACTCCAACGGGCAAATTCGCCCAAGGCGGCGCTGGGCGGAGTTTGGTTCAGACCGAAGCGCACCACGCGCACGCGCCCGGCCATTTCTTCGCCGCGCGAACCGCTGGGCTGGCTTTCGCTGCCGGCAAAGACGGTCACCGCGTGCCCGCGTTCAGACAACATGCGGGCGGTATGATACGCGTAGGTAGCAATACCCCCGCCGTATTCGGGCGGGTATTCTCCGGTCAGCAACCAAATGTTCATGAAAATGCGACGCTCCCGCTTTGCACTTCTCCCCGATTATACTCGAAGAGGGACAGCTTCACTCCTCGATTTCATAAAAGAGCGGCTCGCTGAACCCATACTTGCGCTGAAGAGCCTCAAACTCTTTTTCGTGGTCCACCCCATGCCTGCGCAGCATTTGATAGTAAGCGCCCACATCGCCGCGAATCGGTTTGAGGTGGCGGGCAACCACCTCATCCACCACATAGGCGCGCCAGCCCTCTCGCATTGCAATGACGGCAAGGGCAGCATCCGCCCCCCACCCGCTGACGCTTTGAGCAAACACCTCTTTGACCCAACGCAAAATGCGGCGCGCATAAACCGGCATCATGATCTCAACCCCGTTGACCCGCCGCCAGCCGCCCCGTCCGGGGTTGAGGAACACCCGATACGAACCGTACGATTCGGGCGAAAGGCTGGCCTGCGCCATCTCCCAGCCGTGCTGCTGGACAATTTCAAACAAACGCTCGATGCCGCCCTCTGGAAATTGAATGTCATCATCCAGCAGCAGGATGTACTCGTAGGGTTCGAGAATGTGCGGATATTCGGTCAGCAGGCTGTAGAAGGCGGTGAACTTGGTGCCCGGCGATGCGCCGGTTTGACGAAATTCCACATCGCAGGGGATTTTGCCGACATAGGTGGAGTCGTAGTGATTGATAATCAGGTCAAAGGGGCGCCTGCCATCCTGCCACCAACCGCCCCACACCGCCCCCGCCCCGCATTGAAGGAAGACGGCATGATGACGGAAAGAAAGACAAGAATAAGTTGATAGAACGGTTTTGTTATACAACCAGAAGTAAGTTTCGTGATTCACCAGATCAAACGATCAAATTATACTGCAAGGAATAGAGATTTGGTGGAGAATATAATACATAACTATTAGTTCGCCCTTTCTGCCAAATCAGAATGCAAACAAATGAACGAGACGCACTAGGTGAACCCAGAAACTTGTTGGTAAACAATATCATTTTGTTGTTGCTTGCCTAATAGGTTTCTCCTCTAATTTCAAACCCTTCACTCTCGATTACAATACCAAACAGTCGCTCAATAATGTGAGCCAGATTTTTGTGATCTGATGTTGCCATATGCGGAGACTCGAAATCTTTCGGCTTCAGGTTTAATCCCTTTAAATGTTCAAACGGATATGCTCTCGCCAGGAACATCGAGCCACCCACATAATGCGACCCTCCTACAACCCCGCACTTTCTTCGCCATTCCGCCAACGAATAAGTGATCTCCTCGTTATTTTCTTCCGTAGAGAAAATAAACTTTCCTGCCCCAATGCAACCTAATGTTTTGTCTTCAAGAAGTCGTTTTAAGTTTTTTCTGAAAATCTCCTTTGATCCAACAATAGCATTGAGCAATTCATCTCTCCACTGGTATCCTGGCACTTTGATGCCATACACTGTGTCATGCTCAGGACCTCGGGCATTTTTGGTGTGAAGTTTCAATACAAAATCGTAATTCGACAATTGCACATGATTTAGAACATTCAAGAACGGATAAACATCGTATCCAAGATTTGGCAACAATATAAAGCGCGCATTTTCTGATACGCTCAGTATGCCTTTCTCCACTGCGTCATTCTTCTCGACAATTGTTACAAACAGATCATAATTGCAGTCCGTTATGTTTTTCAGTGAATCGACCATCACCTCAAGTTGATCCAAATAATAAAAATGTAAATGCACCAACAAACGCGGCTTTACACGAGACCATTCCCAGTTGGATTCAGCTGCTACAATGGGTGTAAGATCATTCTTTTCATTTATAATTTTATTTTTAATGTCGTTAATGAAGGGGGACTCATAAGCGTATCTCCAAAAGTAGTCTGCAAGTGCCCAACCCAGTCGGTTTTGCGGTTTATCTTTGCTGGCATAATGGATGATTTTGGGGTCAACTCTGCTATGTGCATAATCGAAGAAAACGTCATCAGGGACGAATCCCCTCAAATAAGAGTATTGCTGCATATACCAGACATGATTCCATTCCGTAGAGAAGAAGCAAACATCTCCATAAAAAATATAGTTATAAATATCTTGATCGAAAAATATGGGCTTCTTGAGCTTTTCTATTGCGTCAAAAGTAAGCTTCCACATGTTCAATCTGTACAATTTCTTCATGTCCAACACCACAACGCCCGCTTGGAAATATTTACTTTTATCAAGAATTCCAAGATCCTTCTCTAGATACTCATCGAATCTTCTCCCCTTGATGGTTTTTTTGGAGTTGGCTGCATAAACATTTGCTACATTCACACTTGCACCAATGGCATGCCCTTTAAGGTCAATGTCATGTAACTTTTGGATATCGTCCAATATCACAATATCTGAGTCAAGATAAACACACCGCTCATATCCGGACAGAATCTCTGTAATGAAGCACTTGTTGTATGTCTCAACCGGCACATAACCTTCAACGTGTAGCACATCTGACAAAGATTCCATTAACTTTGTTGTGTCATAGATTCTGATTGATATATTCTCAAGACCACGCGATAGTTCACAAACCTTAGCCAACTCTGCTTCTAACCCTTTAGCAAGTATCACAATGTCGTAGTTGAAATTATCACTGGAATTTTTGATTAACGAATATATCGCAACACCCAAATACGGAATATACTGTTCGTTTGTCGAAAACACAACAGCTATATTATTCTTATTAAATGCAGGAGTGAGGGCTTGCCCCTTTAGGATGGTTTTTCTCGATGAGCCCAAAGTGTGCTTAATCATCCAGAAATCTTGATAGTTAACTCGGCAATTTACTAACATATGTGGACGGAGTAACATACCATTTTTCCAAAACACATAAGGCAAGGACACCTGATCGCGGGATGAATAATTTTCATACACAATCCACCATTCCCGCATGAGATTAACAATACTTTCAACATGATGTTTGCGGTAAATCAGGTTGTTTTCACTAAGACCAAATTCTTTGGGGAAACCCTCCTGTTGGAGGAACTGACGATACCTAATTAGTAAAGACTTATCCTCATCACTTATCCGGGAACTGCGAAGCAGAGCTTCAATTTCCTGGTATACGCAGTTCCTTTTGAAATGCTCAGGTAATAGAATAGGCACGCAACGTTTCTGTATCTGCTCGAATACATAATCGCCAATAATGTTGATGTTGCCATCAACATATATACTTTCCTGGTATTCTTGGAATAGAACGTGCGGATGGATTTTATGCCAGCGATTGGTTCTGGTTGCACTAGATAGTTTATTTGCTAATGGACGAATTTCCCAAATTCCTATACTCCCTTTGTCAATCAGATCAGGATCATCCGTAAAGCAAACATAATCCCAATCAGGTGAGATGAAGTAGTGCTGAATCAGATTATCATAACCTCGCACTATACAGGTATAAATAACCCTTTTCGAATTTCGGTGTTGCTTCTGATTGAGATATTCTTCTACTATCTTCTCGGATGGAATCCAAATATTTTCGTCAAAATGATATCCGTCAAACCTAAGGCGTTTGAGAAAATACTCTATCTTGCTACATCCAACTTGATCTTGATCGATACGAATTGGCAACAAATTAGAAGGTTCATGGCCAAGTTTCCACCCCTCTTGAAGATAGTAATCCAATGGAAGAAAAATATCTTCGCTCGATTTATTTCTTCTGCTATCGAGATAATCCTTATAATATTTTGAGAGATACCATTTCTCATCCCAGAAGCCGGAGTTAAGAACTTCCTGTCGCAATATCAAATAACTGGAATTATTATCTCTTAGTGTTTCATATTTCCTGCCATCTGTTGGTTTGATAAAGTCACTGTCATCGGGTATTATCTCTTGCATTATAGGTGTAAGTGCTTTATTTGGGACAACCTCATTGACAACAGGTTTGGTGAAAGGGAAAAGTACTATAAATAACAACTTTCTGCCAATTCGCTCTCTCCAGCTCCCTCTCGGGAACATCCATAACCTCACCCGCCACATCCATTGGATAATCTTCCACGCTGTACTACTGTAAATTTCCAACAATTTACTGTTCAAGTCTTGCAGAATCTGCTCGCGCTCCTGTTGATGAGCGCGCAGCGCCTCTAATTCCTGCTGGAGGGCCGCCTTTTGCAAAGTGAGCGCCGTATTTTGCTGCTTCCGCTCGGCCAGCTGCGCCTCCAGCCCAGACGCCCGCTCGCGGCTCGCTTCCATCTCCGCCCGCAGCCCCGCCAATGCCTGCTCGATTTCAGATAGATCTTTCCTTATTTCAAACACATCCCATTCTTTATCTTCCTCGACAGTATATACGAAATCCAAAATAGAAGTTTTGTTTAATTTTCTAATATGTGTTGTTATGTTCTCTTCCTGACCTGCAACTACTCGATACCCTAGAGAGGTTTGATCGGGTGTTGATTTCCTAACGATACAAATTGAATTGATAAATTCTACAGAATGGATACCTAACAAATCGAATTCTGTAAGGTCAAGAGTGTAGTTTTGAACAAATGGCTTTAGGTGTTCTAATCTTGTCTTACTTAATCTCCAATGCTCAAAGTTGACAAGATCGGCCAAGCGCTTGAAAAATGAGATTGCTGTTAGAGGGTTATACAGCGAACCTTCGAAATCCTTCCAATAACTCGCGTGTAAATCCTCTACAATATAAATTCCTCCGGACGTCAAGAGAGGAAAATAACGGCAGAAAGAGCGAATAATATCACTGGATTTATGTGAACCATCATCAATGATGATTTCAAAACTCTCGGAAATTTCAACTACTTTCTCAAATGTTCTATCCTGATTTGCATCACCCACAATAACCGAAATTCTTTCATCATCGAAAAGCAATTCCCCACACCTCTCGTTGATATCAACCCCCACAAGTCTATTTGCATTTTCAAAGTATTTTGCCCAAATTTCGAGTGATCCGCCATTCTGAATGCCTATTTCTAATACATTAATTTTTTTATTACGGTATTCTTGAAATAATTTCTCATATTCACCCAGATAAAGATACCACTTATCACTAACTTTTCCGTTGTGCTCTTCGAAAATTTGAGGTAATGCTTTCCTATCCATTCGATCTAACGTTCCTCTCAAGAATGGGATTTAGGCACGAAAATCATGGATTAACTCAGGCTTTACAATTTTTTGAAAGGTTTTTAGAAAATAGGTAAAACGAAATTGATCTAGCAAGAACCATAACTTTCTATAAAGGTAAATTGGATCGTAAGCAAACTGGGGAAATCGTAGGAAGGTAATGGGTATTTCATGCTCAATGAGGGTGTATAGCAACTGATAAAGCTTAATCGCTAGCACTTTTTCTTGCTCTCGGGCATCAGGAGCATCCCAAACACCACCAGGCACAATATTCGGAATATGACCATTGGGATCTTGCGATGAAATATACCGACGGCTTTCTGCTGCAGAATACAATTCGCGCATTGGAATTATTGCATGATCTATAACAATTTCGCCAGAATTCATCACCTCATGTAAATAGTCGCAAATCCAAGGGCTTTTGACAATGTATGGTGCGTTTGGATCACGAAGATCTTTTTCCATACCAGCATTTGCCATAGGATAAATACCTTGATAAGGGTTTGCAAAACCAGTGTCCAAACCAAGATCAGTCAATAATTGTACCAAAAGTGTTGTGCCTGCCCTCCCTGTGCCAGAGATGATAATATGATGTCTCGCCAAAATTCAACACCTCTATTAATTTACTTCCATATACTTCTCGAACTTCTCCGCTACCTGCTTGGCTTCGCCCAGCTCGATTACCCTACCATGATCAAGCAGGGCAGCACGGTTGCACATCTTCTTCACCATTCCCATACTGTGTGTAACCAGCAAAATAGTTGCCCCCGCTTCGCGAAATTCGCGAATGCGCGCCGCGCTTTTTTCCTGGAAGGCAATATCGCCCACCGAAAGCACCTCGTCCACAATCAGCACATCCGGCATTTCGGCGGTTGCCACGGCAAAGCCCAGCCGCGCCATCATACCGGAGGAGTAAGTGCGCAGCGGGGCGTCAATGAAACCGCCCAGCTCGGAGAAGGCGACAATCCACTCCATGCGCTCTTCGATTTGATGGCGGGTGTAACCCAGCAGCGCCCCGTTCAAAAAGACGTTTTCGCGTCCGGTCAGTTCGGGGTGAAAGCCGGCGCCCATCGCCAGCAGCGGCGCCACCCGTCCGCGCACAATCACGCGGCCTTTGGTCGGGCGCATCACCCGCGCCACAAGGCGCAGCAGGGTGGTCTTGCCGGCGCCGTTGGCGCCTACCAGCCCAAACACCTCGCCTTTGTGGACTTGAAAACTGACCCCATCCAACGCCAGCAAATCCTCAAACTGCACGCGGCCCTGTACGCGGCGGATGGCAAACTCCTTGAAGGTGCGGTAGCGTTCGCGCGGCACGCGGTAGCGCACGGTCACATCCTGCAATTCGACCACCGGCAGACCGTTGACCGCAGCCGTTGTAGGTGAAGCGATGGTTTCAGGTGCGGTAGGCAAACTCATCCGCTTTCCCCGTAAAGACTAACCACCCGAAAACAAGTGTTCCCGCCGATAATAAAAGACACAACAACCATGTATGAATTGGAGGGATTATTCCATAGAACACCAGATCACGAAACAGTTCAACCAAATGCAACATTGGATTCAACTTTACAACCATAAGAGTATTCTCGCCGAGGATACTCAAAGGATACATTATCGGTGTTGCATAAAACCAAGCTGTTAAGATGATGTGATACATTTCTACAACATCGGCATAATAAATTCCAATTGTTGAGATCAATAATCCCACCCCCAAACTAAACATTGCCAACATCAAGATCGCCAAAGGTGATAGTAGCAATGTAAAATGAAGAGGTATTCCTATTACAAGGTTTACAACCAGCAAGGGAACAAGGGAAAGGGTTAAGTTTACAACCCCTGTTCCAATAGCAGAAATAGCAAAGGTAGAGCGCGGAACATAAATCCGGCCTAGCAGGTCGCCTCCCCAAACCAGTGCATGGATTGCGCTACTACTGGTTTGCGAGAAAAAAGTCCAAGAAATCAATCCGCTCAAGACATAAGCAGGATAACCTTCCACTCCCGCGCGAAAAACCTGCGTAAACACAAATGAAAGTATAATCATCATCCCCAGCGGGTTGAGCATTGTCCAGGCAATACCCAACACGGAGCGTTTGTAGCGGGCAGTGATGTCGCGCCGCACCAAAAAGAAGACCAGATCGCGGTAACGCCAGGCTTCTTTCAACTCCCTGAGCGCTGCCGGCAGGCGCTCCGCGCTGTCATACACTTCAGAGGAAGACTTAATCAATGTTTGCTCCTTAGGTACAGCCTCGAATTATACCACAAGAAAAAAATTACCTCTCACCCAAATCCCTCAACACCTGCCGGTAAACTTCCCACGTCTGTTGATGAACAAGCCGGTCGGAAAAACGCTCCACTACCCGCTGGCGGGCATTCTGTCCCATTTGCTGGCGTTGCTGGGGAGCGCTGATCAAGTGGTAGATGGCTTCTGCCAGGCTGCGCGCGTCTTCCACAGGCACAAGACGACCATTGAAACCGTCCTCGACCACATCGCGGCAGCCAGGCGCATCGGTTGTCACCACGGCGCGGGCGCAGGCGCCGGCTTCCAGCAGGGCGGTAGGAATACCCTCGCCCCAGGAAGGCAACGCAACCAGCGTGGACTGCGCATACACGGCTGGCATGTCCACCTGCCAACCGAGCCACTCCACCAACCCCTCTTCAACCCACCCCCGTACCTCATCCGCCCTGACCGAACCGGGGTTGCCCTCATCCACATCACCGGCTAGCCAAAAGCGGACGCTGCAACGCGGTTTGAGCAGGCGGGCAGACTCAACCAGCGTATAAACCCCTTTTTCCCGCAACAACCGCGCCGGGAAAAGCACGATCGGCGTCCCTTGCGGCTCGGGTTGAGGGGAGAAGCGTTCGACGTCCACCCCTACCCCTTCGATGAGGAAGGCTCGCTCGCTTTTCACCAATCCTTCTTCAATAAATTGTTGAAGGTTGGTTTCATTCTCAAAAATGACCACCGTATTCGGGCGGTTCAACACCCAACGGTAAAGTTTTTTGACCAATTTACGCGCCTGACGAGTAAACCAATCCTCATTCAGAAACAAATAACCCAAACCGGTGATAGCGTTGACGATTGCTGGCACGCCAGCCATACCAGCCGCCAATGAACCGTATAAAACCGGTTTGATCGTCAGGTGATGAACCAGGTTTGGTTTCTCTTTGCGATAGATGCGCCATAACCGCAACCAGGCAGATACTTCGCGGAGTGGGTTCATCGAACGTCGCTCCAGTTTCCATTCTACCCAGCGGAAGCCTTCCCGCTGAATGGCGGGAACGAACTTGCCCGCCGGTGAAACCAACACCACTTCCCAACCCCTTTGACGCAAAAATCGCGCCAAAGAAAGGCGAAAGTTATACAAATACCAATCAGTATTGGCTACCAGTAGGATCTTAATCGCCAAAGAGTTGTGATCAGCCGGGATGATGCTTCACCACCTTCTCATACAGACGGATCAGCCGTCCTTTCATCATAGGCCAACCATATTCATGCTCATAAGCCATCCGCCCGTTTTGACCCATTTTCAGGCGCTCATCAGGGTAACGTTCCAGAAACCGCAACGCTTCCTCCAGCGCAGATCTCTCCCCGTAAGGGACAATTACGCCACAATTATACCGCTGGATAATCCAATCCATATTGGTATCTTTCGCCACGATAATTGGGCGGGCCAGCATCATCGCCTCAAATATCTTGTTTGGACTCGAGAATCGGTGATTTGGGATGGCTGGATCATAGGTAGCAACCAGCGCATCTGCAGTCGCCGAAATACGCAAAGCCGTTTCGTATGGTATCCGTCCATACCAATTCACGTTAGGTAGGTTAGCAACTTGTTGACGGACTTCCTCCTCATCCCCGCCAAATCCGGCAATTTCCAACGTCCACTCCGGATGAAACTGCAAAACATCCAACAACTCAAAAATACCGCGTTCTTTCTGGAGCAAGCCAATATAAGCAATTCGGAGCGCACAATAACTATTCTCTTTACGGATTGATGATTCAACGGGATGATCTGGCTGCCAATCTTCCGGTGAATTGTAGACAATCTCCAGCAAGCGGGGTTTCGAACCAGCTATTTGGTTGCGCCGACTGTCATCCACCAAGATGACCGCATCGGTTTGGCCAATGACCCATAAATCTACGCGGCGAATGAGTGATTTGATCCAGGCAGGTGTTCTGCGGAGATGATCAGCATAAAAATCGAAAATATCATAAACAATGGATATTTTGCGCAAGCGGGCAATCAACAGAGCCGGCAGCACTGTGTCGAAATCGCAAGCATGAATTACCTGATATTTCTCCCGATGGCGAATAAGCCAGAGAAACAATCCTATTTGCCAGCGAATTAGCTGCGGCAAATTTCCCAACCCACTGCCAAATCGCGCTCGAATGGGCAAGCGATGAACCACGCCAAAATCAGTTTGCACAGGGGAAGGCAACTCCCCTGTACGATCCCATCCTAAAACATCCACCTTCCAGCCTTGCTGGCAAAACGCGCGACCTATTTTTTCCACGCGCGGGTCTGGCGCAATAGGATTTGAACGCAAGATCAGAACATTCATGCTGCCGATTTAAGCGCCTTGTTGCCTGGCCAGGTCCAGCGTTTCCACCGCATGACGCAAGTGCGGAATGACAATACTGCCACCCACAATCAGAGCCACATTGAAAGCCTCGTACAATTCCTCATCTTTCCAGCCAGCTTTGACACATTGCAGAATGTGATAATCAATGCAGTCATTGCATCGCAACACCATCGATGCAACCAATCCGAGCAGTTCTTTGGTCTTTCCATCCAGCGCCCCGTCATGATAGGCTGAAGTATCGAGATTGAAGAAACGTTTGATTCCTAAATGATCGATGCTCAAAATTCGTTCATTCATTCGTTGACGATAAGCCTGAAACTCATCCAAGCGATTCGACATAGACGCTCCCATTTGCAATCCATTTATGGCACTCGGCCAGGATCAACCACGTACTCCCACCAGTTCCACGAAACGCCATCGGATTGACCGATCATGTGTGGGAACAGGCTCAGCCACCAGATGTGATGCTGGCGGATATCGCCATTCCCCCACTCGGCACAATTGACCATCACGGGTGGGTCAGACAAATCCGGAAACTTAGACCAGTTTCGGCATCGGCTGGGAACAAAAGTGGTATTGCCCCAATCGTAATCGGTCTGAGAATTGGGCGCGTAGTGAACCGTGCCGCATTCCGCCTGACCGGGAAACAGCTTATCGTAGCGAGTGAACCGCGCCCATAAATTGGCGTTTCCGCTGGTATTCCGATAGGAGCGCCCGAGAATAAACTCTGCCCGATGTCCAAACGCTTCCAGCATCTCTCCCACCCCGCGCTGATAGTTAAATCCCATAATCATAAAGGAACGATCGACACCGCTCATTGGTAATGGTGGCGCATTGACAAAAAACGCGCCAGGTCCGACCATTACCGATTCATAAAAGCCCCCATACGGCATACCGAACAACCAGACCTCATCAATCGCGCCGCTATTGATTTTATGAACGATATCGAAATCCGCAAGAATTTTGGCATAATCCGCAAGGTCAGGTTGGTGAAAACCATTTTGCGTATGCCAGGCCTGCAGGTAATCGTTGACCGTATAAACAAACCCATCCTTTTTTTGCGGAAAACCATCCACAAGCAGTTTTTCGACAACCTGATAAGTTAGATAGCCATGAGAACAGGAGAACAAGTCTTGAATACAGGTCGTGGTTAGGCTGTCGCTATCGAACCAGTTGAGATGTTGACTTAGTCGTTGAGTTCCTGAGCCCGCGATGAGCGGATCAAAAATGATCAGCATCAATTTGCGAGAAATCGGCGCAGGCAGTCGTCCATAGGGTTGAGGAAATGGCTGCAGAGCAGCCGGTTTGAACAAGCCAGAAAGCCATAACCAGAGTTGGCGGAGGAAATTCATACCCGTAGTATAACCGATTCGAATCCACAGGAAAACCCTAAGCCTCGCTTAAATCAAAAAGTCTCTTGGCAATGACCTACTCTCCCAGGGGGTCGCCCCCCAAGTACCATCGGCGCTGACAGCCTTAACGACCGGGTTCGGGATGTGACCGGGTGTACCACTGTCGCTCTAATCACCAAGAGACTTTTTTTACCTGTTAAGTTTCGATCGAATAGTATGTAGCGTTGATTTCGGAAATGAGCGCTGAGTTCTCCGCACCACGTGCAAAGCCCTCGGTCATTAGTACGGCTTAGCTCAACGCATTGCTGCGCTTACACACGCCGCCTATCAAGCAGGTAGTCTACCTGCGACCTTACTCCCTTAGCGGGAATACAGGGACCTAATCTTGAGGCGAGCTTCCCGCTTAGATGCTTTCAGCGGTTATCCCTGCCAGACATGGCTACCCAGCGATGCCGTTGGCACGACAACTGGCACACCAGAGGTCTGTCCACCCCGGTCCTCTCGTACTAGGGGCAGCTCCTCTCAAGTCCCTTACGCCCACAGCGGATAGAGACCGACCTGTCTCACGACGGTCTGAACCCAGCTCGCGTACCGCTTTAACGGGCGAACAGCCCGACCCTTGGGACCTTGTCCAGCCCCAGGATGCGATGAGCCGACA
>FWPU01002618.1_pt1 | contig 39728 bp, 39 predicted proteins | sample 2228361 | NCBI WGS metagenome assembly FWPU01 (sample SAMEA103939777, study PRJEB20133) | metagenome | reverse complement strand
AGCGGTGCGCCGATCGAGTAGGCCCGTGCTGGACAGGCGGCGCGCTGAGCGTGATCGCACAGGGCCGTATCGAGATCGCGCGCCAGCCCAGCCCCTCCCCCAGGCCAAATCGCGGTTGGCGTCTACAGCAGGATATGCTAGAATGTCTTAAGCTGCTTTGGCAGCTTTCTTTCCACGTTTTCATCCCACATGAGGACGCTTCATGCAAGCTGAGATCGTCTCCATCGGCACCGAACTTCTGTTGGGTGAGATCGTCGACAGCAACGCCGCTTACATCGCCCGCCAGCTCGCCTCCATCGGCCTCAACCTCTTCTTCAAGACCACCGTGGGCGATAACGCCGAACGCATCGCCTACGTGCTGCAACAGGCGATGGCCCGCTCCGACGTCATCATCACAACCGGCGGCCTCGGCCCTACAGTCGACGACGTGACGCGCGAGGGGGTTGCCCGCGCCACCGGACGCGAGCTGGTCACCGATCCTAACGCGCTCCAACAGATCGAGGCCATCTTCGCGCGCTGGGGCCGTCCCCTGGCGGCGAACAACCGTCGCCAGGCGCTCATCCCCGCCGGCGCGCTCGTCGTGCGCAACCCGGTCGGCACCGCGCCCGCCTTTATCGTCGAACACGCTGGCCACCTCATCATCAGCCTCCCCGGCGTCCCTCGCGAGATGGAATACCTCATGCAAAACGCCGTCCTCCCCTTCTTGCGCGAACGACTGCAAACTGGCGAGGTGGTGATCAAGAGCAAAGTGCTACGCACGTGCGCCATCGGCGAGAGCAGCATCGACGAGCAGATCGGCGACCTGGAGACGTCCACCAATCCTACGGTGGGCCTGGCCGCCCACGCCGGGCAAACCGACATCCGCATCACCGCCAAGGGACATAGCCACGCCGAGGCCGATCGCCTCATCGCCGACATGGAGGCGCGCGTGCGGGCGCGCGTCGGCCGGTACATCTACGGCGTGGGCAAAGAGACGCTGGAAGAGGTGGTCGCCCGCCTGCTCGCCGAACGCGGCGCGCGCGTCAGCCTGGTCGAGACCAACACAGGCGGCGACATCGCGCGGAGGCTGGCGAGCGCCCCGGCCGGCGCCTCCGTCGTCGCGGCCAGCCTGGTCATCCCTGACGATCTGGCGACCCTGCGTGCGCTGGGCGTCGATCTGCCTGGCTGTGAGGAGGCCCTGTTCAGCGCCGAAGAGACGGCTGCGCTCGCCGTCGCCTGGCGGACGCATACAGGCGCGCCCTACGCCCTGGTCGCTCTGGGCAGCATCGACGAGAGCGAAGGCTTCTACTCGGGGCGCACCGGCTACACGCACGTCGCCGTCGCGCACGAGCAAGGCGTGGCCCAACGCGCGCTCAATATCGGCGGCCGCAGCGAGGTCTCGCGGGTGTGGTTGGGCAATCACGCCCTCGACCTGCTGCGGCGCGTGCTGCTCGGCTTACCGCCCGCGTGATCGATCGCATGGCTAGGGTGTGCTTCGTTTTCCTGGACGGGGTGGGATTGGGGCCAGCGACGCTGGTCAACCCCTGGGCCACTGTCCCTACGCCCACCTTCCGCCGCCTCCTGGGCGGGCCGCTCGTGATCGGCCCGGCCCAGCGGCGGCCCGGGCTGACGTTCCAGCCGATCGACGCCACGTTGGGAGTCGCCGGCCTGCCGCAGAGCGCCACCGGTCAGACCGCTCTGTTCACGGGGGTCAACGCTCCCCAGGCTGTCGGCAGCCACCTGGCGGCGTTCCCCACCGAAGCGCTGCGCGCGATCATCGCTCGCCACAGCCTGCTCAAGCGAGCAACCGAGCTTGGCCGACGCGCGACCTTCGCCAACGCCTACACGCCCCGTTACTGGGAGCTGGTACAGGCGCGTCGTCTACGCCATTCGGCGACGACCTGGACCAACATGGCCGCCAACCTGCGCTTTCGCGACCTCGATGACCTGGCGCGCGGCGAAGCCGTCTACTGGGACATCACCCATCGCATCCTGCCATACCGCGACCCTGCCCCCATCGCCGAGATCACGCCCGAAGAGGCCGGACGCCGCCTGGCCGATCTGACCGCCGCCCACGATCTTGTGCTGTACGAGAGCTTCCTGCCCGATCTCGTGGGCCATCGTCGGCTGGAGATGTCCCCACACGACGCCGTGACCCTCATCGATCGCTTCCTGGGCGGGCTGATCGAGCATCTGCCCACCGACGCCACGCTGGTTCTCAGCAGCGACCACGGCAACAGCGAGGACGCCAGCGTCAAAACGCACACCTTCAACCCCGTCCCTCTGCTGGCCCTCGGCCCAGACGCCGAGGCGTTCGCTCACGTGCGCGACATCACTGACGTCACGCCGGCGATCCTGGCGCTGCTCGGCGCAGAACCGGAGCGATCATGATCCGCGCGCCTTTCCCCGTGACGAAGATCGCCGTCGGCTCGCACAACCCGGCCAAGATCGAGGCGGTGCGCCTGGTCGCAGCCGAGATCTGGCCGGCCGCGCAGATCATACCGGTCGCCGTCGCTTCTGGTGTGCCCGCGATGCCCCTCTCAGACGCGCAGACTTTGCAGGGCGCAGTGACGCGCGCGCGCGCCGCGCTGGCTGCCGCCGACGCCGACCTGGGCTGCGGCCTGGAAGGGGGCATCGATCGCCTCCCGGTTGGCGTCTTCGCCTGCGGCTGGGCGGCGGTCGTCGACCGCCAGGGTCGGCTGGGCCTGGGCGGCAGCGGCCGGCTGCCCCTGCCCGCCCCGCTCGTGCGCCTGATCGAAGAGGGCCTGGAGATGGGAGAGGCCATGGACCTGCTGAGCGGCCAACACGAGACCCGCCAGGGGCCGGGCGTCGTCGGCATCCTGACCGGCGGCCTCGTCTCGCGGGCGCAGGCGTTCGCATCAGCCGTGGCGTACGCGCTGGCGCCGTTCCTGACCTCTCAGTGGTACAGCTAGCGAGGAGCTTCCATGCACCGACGCACCCTGGTCGCCGTGACAGTGCTGGCAATGTTGATCGCCCTGGGCGCCTGCGCGCTGTACCGCCAATCGTCCCACGACGAACAGACGCCAACGCAGCAGGTCACGATCTTCCCTGGCGCGAATGTGACGCCCACGGCGCCGTCGCCCATCGATCTGCGGATCGTACGCCCGATCCTGCCCACCGTGTCCGCCACGCCCCAGGACTCCCCCGCGATCGCCATCGCCGGTCCGGCGCCGGCCGCCAGCGGCGACGATGTCCCCGTCGCCTTGCGCACGACCCACAACCTCCTCGTGCTCGGCTCCGACCAGCGCAAAGCGGGGCAGGCATGGCGCACCGATGTCATCATGATCGTGGCCCTTGACTACGCGCACAATCGCATGGGGGTCGTGTCCGTGCCCCGCGACCTGTACGTCAAAATCCCCGGCGTCGGCTTCGAGCGGATCAACACCGCCGACTATTACGGCTCGCTGCGCAAAGACAAGGACGGCAAACCGCGGGAAAGCGTCGAGCTGCTCAAAGACACCCTGCGCCAGAACCTGGGCATCCCGATCCACAATTACGTGCGCGTGGACTTCACCGTCTTCAAAAGCGCGGTCGACACCCTGGTCGGCGTCACGGTGACGGTGGATTGTCCCTTGCGCGATCCGCATTGGGACTCTCCAGGCCAACGTTACTACCTGGAACCCGGCCAATACTTCATGAACGGCGAGGACGCCCTGCGCTACGTCCGCGCGCGCTACACCGGCACCGACCTGGACCGCGCGCGTCGCCAGCAGCGCATCCTCCTCGCCCTGCGCGATCGCGCGCTGGAAGTCAACCTGTGGCCGCGTTTGCCCGCCCTCTATCGCGAGTTTCGCGACAAGGTGGTCACCGACCTCGGCCCCCTGGAGATCATCGAACTGGCGCGTTTCGGCCTGCGCCTGCGCGTGGAGGACATCCATGGCTTCGTCATCGGTCGCGGCATGGTTCGCGACATGATCACCAGCGGCGGCGCCATGGTGCTGGCCCCTGACTACCGGAAAATCCGCCAGGCTCTCGACGGCTTATTCGACACGCCGCCGCTGAGCCAGACCAACGATCGCACCGGCAACTGCCCCTGAATCGACATGAGAACTCTCCACCTGCTCGCTCTGATCGTCGCTGTAAGTTTGTCCCTGGCCTTGGCTGCCTGCGCGGGCTGGCCGAACCTGCTGCCTCAGGCGGCGCCGGCATCGGCCCCGCTGCCCCTGGAAGATCGCCCCGTCCCGCCGGCGCTGGCCCCCGTCCCCACGCCCACCCCGCGCCCCTGGTCGCAGACGGACAATTACCTGATCCTGGGCAGCGACCAGCGCCCTGGCGATGGAGGCTGGCGGACCGATTCGATCATCCTGGCCGCCGTCGACCACGCTGGCCAGCGCGTGGGGCTGCTCAGCGTCCCGCGCGACCTCTACGTGGACATCCCCGGCATCGGTGAGACGCGCATCAACACCGCCGACTTTCTCGGCGAGAAGAACAAGTATCCCGGCGGCGGGCCGGCCCTCCTGCGCCGCGTCCTCACGCAGACGTTAGGCATCGACGCCCCCCACTATGTGCGCATCAAGATGCAGGTGTTCGAGGAATTGGTGGACGCCTTCGGCGGGGTGACCGTCACGTTGCCTTGCCCTTTCCTGGAGGCGGCGCCCGACGGCTCATCGGGGACCGGCCTGGTCGAATGGTCGTTGCCGGCGGGGGACGTGTGGCTCAACGGCCGCGATGCGCGTCGCTTTGCGACCTATCGCTACTATTCCAATGACTTCGATCGCGCTCGCCGCCAACAGATCCTGTTGTGGGCGCTGCGCGAGCGCGCTTTTCAGATCGATCTCCTCTCCCGTCTGCCTCAGCTTTGGAGCGCCTACCAGAACTCGGTGCAGACCGACCTGGGGTTTGCCGACATCCTGCGCCTGGCCCAGATCGCTCTGCGCCTGCGGCCGGAGAACGTCCATGGTCTGACCTTCGATTTCTCATTGGTCGAATCGTTCACGACCGAGAGCGGGGCGCACGTGTTACGCGTGCGCGACCCGCAGGCGCTCCACGCCTGGCTCGACACCCTCTTCGAGGCTCCCCCTGTGAAGCCAGCAGCGGCGCCGGATCAGGCTTGCCCGCCGCCGCGCCGTCGGAGCCTGGCTTCCGTCTCCAGCAACGACGCTGCTGCTCTCTCCAACACAGCAGAGATCACCTCGACGACCCCAACGGGCGCCGAACCCCCGACAGGCGACGATGCAGCCGCCAGCGACGCGAGCGCGCCGACGACCGAGAATGCGGCGCCGTAATTGGGGGATTGTGGGCGCGATACGCCTGGGAGCGCGTTTTCTAGGCGCAGCGCTTGTACTCTCCTATGTCGGCGGCGTCGTCGCCTGGCTGATCGCGCGCGCCTTCTTTGCGGACTCACGCTGGTGGGGGCTGGCCCTGGCCAACACCTTCGCCATCTATCTCTATCTCCCCCTGCTGCCATTGGGATGGATTGCCTGGCGCGTCGGCTGGCGCGGCGTCGCCGCCGCCCTGCTGATCCCTCTCCTGGCCTGCGCCTGGATGTTCGGCGGCCTGGTGTTGCCCACCCTGCCGCCGGCGATCGCCGGGCCGACGTTCACGCTGATGACATTCAACATCCACGGGGGCTACAACCATCCTGACAACGTGGTCACGCTGATTCGGGAAATCCATCCCGACATCGTCATGTTGCAGGAAGTGGGGGGATGGCAGTTCGCCGAGTTACAGGACGCGTTGCAGTCCCTCTACCCCTATCAGGCTCCCCCCAAAGGCTACGCCAGCGGCCTGATGTGTGTTTTCAGTCGCTATCCGATCCTGAGCGTTGAGTGGCCGCCGTTGCGCCATGTCTGGCGGGGGGCGCAACACGTCGTCGTCGAGGTCGAAGGGCGCCCGGTCCATCTGCTCAACCTGCACCTCACCTCATCCTCCGGCGTCGAATACCTGCGGCATGTGCGTTGGTATCTGCAGGAAACGTACGCCCAACGCGAGCTGGAGGCGCGGTCGGTGAGCGCCTACGTCGCCAGCCTGGAGGGTCCGGTGATCGTCGCGGGCGATCTCAACACGACGGCGCAGACCACAGCCTACCGCATCCTGGCCAGCAGCCTGGACAACGCGTTCGCGGCCGCTGGCTGGGGATCCGGCCATACCTACCCGGCGCAACCGCAACGCTGGATGGGCTGGCCGACGCCCGCGCGCGTCGTGCGCATCGACCACATCCTCTACTCCCCTCATCTCGTCGCCATCGCTGCCGCCGTCGGCCCGACCAGCGGCAGATCAGATCACCTGCCGGTCATCGCCCAGCTCGCCTTCCGCTAGGGCCTGCCGGCCTGGCCGGGGGCGTTGCCCAAGATGGCTCCCCTATGCTATACTGGCCTCCGAGGGATGGAAGCAGCGGAAACCGTTTGGCTGGAAGAGCCGACGAGGGGGAAAGCGATGAAACCGATCTCGATCATGTGGTCTGAAGGGGTGAGCGAGGAAGAGGCAGCTCAGGCAGTCTATACCGTGCAGGAGATCGTTACGACCCTTTTCGAAGTCGAACAAGGAGGACGGCTGCGCACCCGCATGCCCGAGATCCGCCCCTTCGGGACCTGGGTGATCCCGGCGGTCCCCAAGGACGCAGCCTATTGGGGAACGCAATGGTACGTCGAGCGCTCCTTGGATCCCGCCCAGCGACGCGTGCGCGCCGCCGAGTTTTTGCGACTCGTGCAGCATGAGCCGTGGCAGATGCAGGCGCCCCACTTCGACCTGGCCCTGCTCGACTTCGAGCTGATGGTCGGCGACGAGACGGCTGACGCCCCGCTGGCGCTCACCTTGCCCGGCACTGCGACGGTGATCTCGGTGGTCCCTCTGCGCGCGCTGCAAGATCGCAATCAACGCCTGCTGGCGCTTCGGCGACTGGTCGCCCACCAGCTCGGACATCTCGTCCAGGTCCCGCGCCCCGATCGCAGCGCCCAGATCAGCCACGAGCATGGCGAGACGCACTGCACGGCGATCTGCGCGATGCGTCATGCTTCTGATCTATTGACACTGCTTCGCTATGCGCAAGAGGAGATCGTCGCGGGAGGAATGTACTGTGCGGAGTGCCGTCGTGACCTGCAGAGGCAGTTGGCTACCATCCACTTCAGCCTGAATTGAAGGCTTCCATCAGCGGCGGGATGAAGGGGCGACGACTCGCGTTGTCCGGACGATCGAATTCAGCCAGATGCGATCAGACGCTCGATGGGCACTTCGAGGCGCACGAGCGAACCATTGGCGGCGCCTGGGCGCGGCGATAGGAATGACAGCCTCGCTCCCAGGCGGTCTGCCCGTTCTCGCATCCCCAGCATCCCCAGGCTGCCCCGTTCCTCGCCGCCGCTGTTAACATCTTTCGGATCAAACCCCAGGCCATCATCCTCGATCTCGGCCACAAGCCGACGCCCCTCATCGACAACCCGTAGCCGCAGCCAGCAGTTCGCCGCCTGGGCGTGCTTGCGCACGTTGTTGATCGCTTCCTGGATGATCATAAACACTGCTTCAGCCAACTGCGGGGAAAGCGGCGGCAGCGATTCCGGCAGATCAAGTTGAAACTGGAAGCGGCTAGTGTCCTGCAGGTACGTGGCGTGCGTGCGCAGGGCGGCCAACAGCCCACGCGTGCTCAGGATCACCGGGCGCAATTCGAACAGCAGTTGGCGCAGTTCCCGATACGCGACCCGCGAGGTCTTGATCAGATAGGATAGCTCGTCCTGTAGTTGTCCCGAATCGTTTTCGGCCATCCGCAGAGCCATCTCCAGGCTCATGATCAACGCGCCCACGGTCGCCGTCGGCCCATCGTGCAGCGCCTGCGCCAGGGCATGCCGTTCTTGCTCCTGGACGCGGATGATGCGTTCCTGCTCCTGGCGCAGATCGTCGTACAGGCGAGCGTTGTCGATGGCGATCGCAGCCTGCGCCCCCAACATCGTCAGCCATTCGAGGTCTGCCTGGTCGAACTGAGCGGGCGGTCGTTTGTTGAGGACCTCCAGGACGCCGATCGTGCGCCCCTTGATCTGTAGGGGCACGCAGATGACCGAGCGCGTCACATAGCCGGTCTTGGCATCTACCCCTGAATCAAAGCGCGGATCGCTGCCGACATCATTGCAGATCAACGCGGTCCCATGGGTCGCTACCCAGCCGGCGATGCCCTGGGTGATGGGCATGCGCTGTTGCACGAGGGCCCCTCCGGCACTGCCTGTCGGGATCTCGAACACCAGCTCCTGCCTTTCTTCATCCACCAGCATCAACGTCGCTGCATCAGCCGCTAACGCTGAGGTGGCCAGCGACATCGTCTCCCTGAGCACGACCCGAAGATCGAGGGTGGAAGTCAGCTTCTGGCCGATGTCATGAAAGATGGTAAGATGAGTCAGGCGATGCTGCATGGCGTGCAGGCGATTGCTCAGCGACGCCACCTGAGCGATCGCAGCCAGGAGGCCAAGCCACGCGTCGATCGCTTCCTCCGGCGGCGCCTTCTCGCGGAAGAGCAAAGCCAGCCCTCCCACCAGGGTCTTGTCATCCCACAGTGGGATCGCCCGCACATGCAATCCTTCCAGGGTGGCTTCAAGCATGGGCAAGGATGGCGGCGTCGATACCGGCGTCTCGTCTGGAGGGATCCACGAGAGCAACTGGGTCAGCGACTGCTCCCAGGCGCGCAGCGCTGGCTGGACCGTCGTCGGGATCTCCCCCTCGGCAAGATGCAAGGAGGCGCCAGCGCTGTAGACGAGATAGGCGCCGCAGGCCTGGAACAGCTCGCGCAGCCAGGGAAGAGCTTCCTGCCAGACGGCGGCGGTCCCTTCGAACTGACCTCGGCGACTCAGGCGCGCCAGGAAAGCGCTATACAGTTGGGGGTCATGCTGCATAGAGGACGGGACAGACTGAGCGCCAGACATAAGGGCCATGCTTTCATGAGTGGAGGGAACGCGCGAAGCAGCCTTCAGTCTTTTCATTATACCCACTCCTCTTTTGTGCTGTCAACTGAATTGCGCTATACTCGGCCAGCGTCCCCCTTCAGAGACGCGCAAGCGTCAGGAGGGTCAGCAAGCCGTCCTGCAGGCGAATGCCTCTTGTATCGGCGGCGGCGATCACCGCATGAACGGTCTTGTGGGACGGGCAACTCAGGCACGCCGACTGGGTACGCAAGCCTGCGCTGTCACCGATGCCAGGCGCTACTAAGTTGACGATCCATCGGCCAAAAAGTAATGGGGTATAGTGGGAGGTTTCCCGTGATCGGCAAAGATTTTCCAGGGCGTGGGCGCGTGGCGATCCTGCGAACACGGCCAGAATCCGTCCTCGATGACTATGAACGGCTGCTGGAGCTGGCCGGCTTTCGACAGGCGCTCCCCCCCGACCATGAGACCATCCTCAAGGTCAACATCTCATGGCAGACGTGGTATCCGGCCTGTTCCACAACGCCGTGGCAACTGGAGGGGACGATCCGCGCGCTGCAGCGCGCGGGCTACCGCGATCTCATCGCAGCCCATAATCAGACCGTCGTCGTCGACGCCTACGTGGGGGAACGCAACAACAAACACAAAGCGGTGGTGGACGCCTATGGCATCCGCAACGTCCATCTCTACGAGCCAGAGATCCGCTGGGTGCGCTACGAGCCGAAAGCCCCTTTGCTCGTCCTGGATCAGATTTACCCGGAAGGGGTGCTCATCCCCGAGATGTTCATCGGGCGCAACATCGTGCAACTACCCACGGTGAAGACGCATGTGTTCACCGTCATCACCGGCGCGATGAAGAACGCCTTCGGCGGCCTGCTCACCGAAAAGCGCCACTGGACCCATGCCCAGATCCATGAGACCCTGGTCGATCTGCTTACGATCCAGCAGGAGATTCACAGCGGCCTGTTCGCCGTCATGGACGGCACGTTCGCGGGCGATGGGCCGGGGCCGCGCGCGATGCGCTGGCACGAGAAGGACGTCATCCTGGCCTCCGCCGACCAGGTGGCCATCGACGCCATCTCCGCCCAGATCCAGGGATTCAACCCCCTGGAGATCCCCTTCATCCGGATCGCCCATGAGATGGGGCTAGGGGTCGGCGACCCGCGCCAGATCGAGGTGGTGGGCGAGCCGGCCCTGGCCGAGGAACGCTGGGGGTTCGTCCAGGAGGACACTTTCGCCAGCCGCGGCCAGAAGATGATCTATCACGGCCCCCTCAAGCCATTCGAGCATCTCCTCCTGCGCTCCCCCATCGTGCCGTGGAGTTACTTTGCCTCCAACTTCTACCATAACGTCTACTGGTATCCCTTCGTGGGCCGGCCGCGCGTCGAGGCGGCGCTGGCCACCAAGTGGGGGCAATTGTTCCGCAGATACGGCGACGGCTCGGTGGTGATGCCTGGCATGGAGCCGCGCTCGGCGTTGATCGCCGCTGGCGGGCTGATCGCTGGCTTGGGCTTGATCGGATGGTTGTTGGGACGCGGGCGAGACGACCGACGGCCCGCAGCAGACCAGGCCTGAGGTAACCGCTTCGGCTCACGATCGTTCCAGCGGAGGACGACCGCGCATGTCCGAACTGTGGCGCGTCGATCTACATTGTCACACCTGGCACTCATGGGATGGCCTTTCCTCGCCGCAGGCGGTAGTCGCCATGGCGCGCCGACGCGGGCTGCAACGGCTGGCGATCACCGACCACAACACGATCGCTGGCGCGCTCGAGGCGCACCGCCTGGCGCCCGACCTCATCATCATCGGCGAAGAGATCAAGACCACGCAGGGGGAGCTGCTGGCGTACTTCGTGCGCGAGGAAGTGCCAGCAGACCTGCCCCTGGACGAGGCGCTGCGCCGCCTGCGCGCCCAGGGATGCCTGATCAGCATCTCCCATCCGCTCGACCGCTACCGGCGCGGCTCGGCAGTGGGGCGCGAGACGCTTCTATCGCTGGCCGGCTGGGTGGACGCCATCGAGGTATTCAACAGCCGTTGCCTGCTGCCAGCCGACAATGAGCGCGCGGCGGCGGCGGCGCGCCAGTTGCGCCTCCCCGGCACCGCTGGCAGCGACGCACACGCCGCGATCGAGATCGGGCGCGCCGGACTGGAACTGCCCCCCTTCCACGACGCGGCCAGCCTGCGCCATAGTCTGGCGACGGCGCGCGTGATCGGTCGCCTCAGCAGCCCTGGCGTCCACGCCTATAGCATGGTGGCGCGCTGGCGCAATGACCTGCGCGCGCGCGGCTTCCTGCCATGATTCTCCTCCTCGGCGCGTCCCTGTCCTTCATAGCGGCGGCGGCGCCCGCCCTGCTGTACACCTGGCTCGTCTGGTGGTGCGACCGCTACGAGCGCGAGCCGCGCTCGCTACTGATCCTCACCTTCGTGTGGGGCGCTGCGCCAGCGGTCGTGTTGTCCCTGATCGCCGAGATGGCCTTCAATCTGCCGCTCGCGCTGCTGCCCTCGCGCGCAGCGCAAAACGTCGTCGCCGCCGGCGCGATCGCCCCCATCGTGGAGGAGACAGTCAAGGGCGCGATCCTGTTCGCGCTCTTTGTGCTGGCCTATCAGGAGTTCGACGGCGTCCTCGACGGCATCGTCTACGGCGCGCTGGTCGGCTGCGGCTTCGCCATGAGCGAGAACTTCTTCTATTTTCTCTCAGCGCTCATGGAAGACGGTTGGGGCGCCTGGGGGGGTGTGGTCTTCCTGCGTGCGATCGTCTTCGGCCTCAACCATGCTTTCTTCACGAGTCTGACCGGCATCGGCCTGGGACTGGCGCGCGGCGCGCGCGAGCCGTGGCTGCGCGTCATGGCGCCCCTGGTCGCGCTGGGCGCCGCCATCTTCTTCCATGCCGTCCACAACCTCGGCGCCTCCTTCACCGCCTTCACGCCGCTCACTCTTGGGGTCAGCCTGCTCGCTGACTGGGGCGGCGTCCTGATCGTCGGCGCGATCATCGTGTTGGCCTGGCGCCAGGAACAGCAATGGATGCTGCGCTATCTGGCGGATGAGGCGCCGCCAGCAGCCGTGCGCGCAGCCATCAGCGATCGCCTGTGGGAACATGTGCCGGTAGCCGCCGCCATCCAAGGGCGCTGGCAGCCCGCTCAGCGCCGCGCCTACCGGCAGCTACTGGCAGAGCTGGCGCAGCGCAAACATCGCCTGGCAAACCTGGGCGAAGAGGCAGGGCTGAGCGAGGAGATCGCGCGCCTGCGCGTGCGCCTGCGCGCCCTGCAGGGAGAGACAGTCGACGCATAACGATCGGATCAGTCATCAATCGTTACTCATCAATCGTTACTCGACAGCTCACATTCGAAGGAGGACCCATGTCCAAGCCCCGTGTCTACGTCACCCGTTTGATCCCCGACGAGGGATTGCAGGCCATCCTCGCCGCCTGCGATGCGGAAGTGTGGGAGGGGGAACTGCCCCCGCCGCGTGAGGTGTTGTTGGAGAAAGTGAAAGGCAAGCAGGGGCTGCTTTCGTTGCTCACCGACAAGGTCGACGCCGAGCTGATGGACGCGGCTGGCGGCTTGCGCGTCATCAGCAACTACGCGGTGGGCTTCGATAACATCGACGTCAAAGCGGCCACGGCGCGCGGCATCCCCGTGGGGAACACGCCAGGGGTGCTGACCGAGACGACCGCCGACCTGGCGTTCGCGCTGCTGATGGCCGTGGCGCGGCGCGTGGTCGAAGGGGTCGACTACGTGCGCGCCGGGCGTTGGAAGACATGGGGGCCGCGATTGTTGCTGGGACAGGACATCCACGGCGCGACCCTGGGGCTGATCGGGTTCGGACGGATCGGCCAGGCCATGGCGCGACGCGCGCGCGGCTTCAACATGCGCGTCCTGTACCACGATCGCGCGCGCATGGTCGAGGCGGAAACGGCGCTCGGGGCCACTTTCGTGGATCTAGACACCCTGCTGCGGGAATCCGACTTCGTCAGCCTTCACACCGACCTCAATCCGACCACGCGCCACCTGATCGACGCCGCGGCGCTGGCCAAGATGAAGCCGACGGCCATCCTCATCAACTCGGCGCGCGGGCCGATCGTTGATCCGGTCGCGCTGGCGGATGCTCTGCGCCGCGGCGTGATCGCGGGCGCCGGGCTGGACGTGACGGAGCCGGAGCCGATCCCGCTCGATGATCCGCTGCTGCAACTGCCCAACTGTGTGATCGTGCCGCACATCGCCTCGGCCAGCGTCGCCACGCGCGGGCTGATGGCGCGCATGGCCGCCGATAATCTGCTGGCGGGGTTGCGCGGCGAGCGATTGCCCAACTGCGTCAATCCAGAGGTGTATCAGTAGCCTTCAGCCAGCCCCGCCGACGGTCAGGAGACCATCGGCGATCTCAACTCCCAGCTCCCAGTTCGTTGCCGATCCCAGTTCCCAGTTCGTTGCCGGTCTCCCGACCGGCAACCCCTTTCCTGGCGCCGCCTCTGCGCAAGCGGCGCACGAAAGGCAATCGCAACGCCAGGAGGACGACCACCACCGCGCCATAGGCCAGCGGCTCACGCAGGTCAGCCTTCACCGCCCACATGTAATGGACAACGGCCAGAAGCGCGGCCGCATACACCAGGCGATGCAGCCGCTTCCAGGCCTGTCCCAGACGCCGCATCCAACCGCGCGTCGAGGTGATCGCCAACGGCAAGAGCAGCAGGAAAGCGAGAAACCCCACGAGCGCGAACCGTTTCTCGAAGATCGCCTCGCGCAGCAGCCCCCAAGCGAAGCCGTAGTCCAGTCCGACGAAGATCAGAAAATGCAGGCTGACGTAGAGGAAGGCATACAAGCCGAGCGCGCGGCGCACGCGCAGAACCTGCCGCCAGCCCACAAACGTGCTCAGCGGCGTGCACGCCAGCGAGAGGACAAGCAACACCAGGGCGTACTTGCCGGTGCGCAGCGTCAGCGCCTGGATCGGATTGACCGTCAACTGGTTATGCAGGAACTGCCAGACTAGCCAGGCCAGCGGAGCCAGCGCGCCGACATGCACGGCGATCGACAGCCAGGGCCAGGCGCCAGGACGAACTCTGCGATCCGCCTGTGCGGAAGATCGTCGCGCTCGCGCTGACGCCGCCATCCGGTTCCTCAATCCAATCAATAGAACTTGCGCAGGTCCATCCCTGCGTACAGGTGCGCCACCTCTTCCGCGTAGCCGTTGAACGGCAGGGTCGGACGGCGGCCCATCTCGCCGATGCGGCGTTCCGTGGCCTGCGACCAGCGGGGATGTGGCACGTCGGGGTTGACGTTGGCGTAGAAGCCGTACTCGTTCGGCGCCGCCGCCATCCACAGCGAAATCGGCTGTTCGGCGACCAGGTCAATACGTACGATCGATTTGATGCTCTTGAACCCATATTTCCAGGGCACCACCAGCCGCAACGGCGCCCCATTCTGCGGCAGGAGTAGCTTCCCGTACAGCCCGGTCGACAGGATCGTCAGGTCATGCATGGCCTCGTCCAGGCGCAGCCCTTCGATATAAGGCCAGTCGAACCACGAGTTGCGCTGGCCGGGCATCTGCTCGGGATCGTGCAGCGCCTCAAAACGCACGTATTTGGCTTCAGACAGCGGCTCGACCTCCTTCAACAGGCGCGCCAGCGGGAATCCCAGCCAGGGGATGACCATCGACCACCCCTCGACGCAGCGCAGGCGATAGATGCGCTCCTCCGACGGGAAGCGCGCCAGAATGTCCTCGATGTCATAGGTCCGCGGCTGGCGCACCAGCCCGCCCACTTCGATCGTCCACGGCCGGACCCGCAAATTCCTGGCCAGCGGCGCCACGGATTCCTTGTCCATCGAGAACTCGTAGAAGTTGTTGTAGCCAGTCACCGCCGCGTAGTCGGTCAACTTGTCGCCCAGCTCATCGGTCTCGGCGCCAGCCGTAGGGGGCGGTTCCGGCGTCGTTGCAGGAGCGTTCGCGTCAGGAGCTTGCGTCACGGGCGCCGCAGAGCCGCACGCCCCTGCCAGCAAGGAAGTAGCAGTCAGGGCGCCGATGCCCACCATAAATTGACGCCGCGAACGGTAGATGTGCTCCGGCGTGATCTCGGACAGATCGATCTTTCTCATCGTTCTTTCTCCACTATCTGTCTACATGCAATCGGCGAATCAGCGAGTCAACGAATCAGCGAGTCAGCGAGTCAACGAATCGGCGAGTCAGCGAATCGGCGAGTCGGCGAGTCAACGAATCAGCGAGTCAGCGAGTCGGCGAGTCGGCGAGTCAGCGAGTTAACGAATCGGCGAGTCAGCGAGTCAACGAATCAGCGAGTCAACGAATCGGCGAGTCAGCGAATCGGCGAGTCGGCGAATCAGCGAGTCAACGAATCAGCGAGTCGGCGAGTCAACGAATCAGCGAATCAGCGAGTCAACGTGCCTTTGTGTCTTGGAGATGAGGCAGACGTTGAACTGGATAGCCCTCCCGTCTCCATCATGCCACAAGAGTATTGGAATTATATGAAAGATTTCATACAAATACGGGATGTTGTCGATGCGCCCCAAAAAGATGCGTGATGCATCGCTCATCGCAACGCATCACGCATCCATCCTCGGCGCCGATGCAGCCGGCGCAGGAGGCGAGCATCCTCGCTGCTACAAGCCGGAGGCTTGTGTTACATCCTCATGTTTCTAACCCTCTGACCGCCTCCGCCGACCAACGCGTCCACCTGCACAAGCCGGAGGCTTGTGTTACATCCTCATGCCTCTAGCTCTTTGGCCGCCTCCTCGACCGACGCTCCCCCATGAACGATAGCTGCTAACGCTGCCGTCATGCGGTCGGGATGCGCATGGCCCCAGACGTTGCGGCCAATCGCCACCCCCGCCGCGCCGCCATCGATGGCCTCCTTAATCGTCGCCAGGAAGGCGCGATCGTCGCTCGTGCGCGGCCCACCGAGCACGGTAACCGGCACCGGATTGGCCTGGGCAATGGGTCGAAAGGTGGCCGCGCTGCCCGTGAAATGCACCTTCAGGCAATCCGCGCCCGCCTCGAACCCATGCCGGGCGGCCTGCGCGATCTTCTCCGGCGTATGCGCCTCGCGCGCCTCGAAGGAGACGGGGATCATCTCGGCCAGCAGCGGCATGTTCCAGGCGCGACACGCCGCCGCCAGGCTGGCCAGGCGGTTGAGCGCGGCCGTCTGGTCAGGGCGATGAGTGTAGGCGATGGCCTTGATGCCATCGGCGCCCACTCGCAGCCCCTGAAGCACGCTCGCCTCGACGTCGTCGCGTTCGTCGGTCAGGCTCAGCAACAGCCCACACCGGCCCAACAGATGTCCGTAGCTCAGGGCCAGACCATACGTCATCAAGACCGCGTCGGCGCCGCCCGCCACGATCTGAGGGATCTTCATCTCCAGATCGGGGATGCCGTTGCCGGTCAAGCCATAATCGAGGGCGACGATGACAGCGCGCCCATCAGGTTGAAAGATGTGCCGCATCCGCAGCGCTGTTTGGCTCATGAGACCTCCCATGATCGCCGGCGCGAGGCGCCTGCGCCTCCCACTCCGGCTTCGGTTCAGTTTGCACAAGGTCGGGGCTAACCGACTGTTGGCTCCATCGTACAGACGGCCTGGCCGCGGCTGAGGTCCGCTACCCGCTCCCGAAAAGCCGCGATCCATTCCACGGGCAGACGCAGTTCGAGCGCTACCTCCGCCGCGAAGCGCTGGTCGACCACCTCGGCCTCGTATTCAGACAGGATACGTTGCAGGGGGGCGAAGCAGGCGTAGGGCAGCTCGACCCGCACCGTGACACGCTCGACCTTTTCCGTGCGCGGCAAGATGGCCAGAACCGATTTGGCGCTGCCAGCGTACGCGCGCACGAGGCCGCCCGCGCCCAGCTTGATCCCCCCGAAATAACGGGTGACGACGACAACCAGATCGCCGAGGCCGCTCCCTTGGACGACCGCCAGCAGGGGGCGTCCAGCGGTCCCGGAAGGCTCACCATCGTCGCTGAAGCCGATATGGGCGCTGCTGCCCGGCGGGCCAACCAGGTAAGCCCAACAATTGTGGGTGGCGTCAGCGAATTCGCTGCGCGCCTCCTCGATGAAGGCCTGCGCCTCCGCCACTGTGGACGCGCGCCCGGCGGTGGCGATGAACCGCGAGCGGTGGATCACCTCTTCGACGCGCGCGCGAGCCGCCGGGACCGGATAGCGGTGGGCCGAGGTCAGCGCCAGCCTCCTACCACGCGCAGCGTCCCCACGATCCGGCCATCGGGCGCGATCGCCTCGTGCTGCATGATCACCGACGCGCGTCGGCCATCTTCCAGGCGCAGTTCGAACGGTTGCTCGCGCACGGTCTCCAGTCGTCGGCGCGGGGGCTTTGTGTAGGTATAAAGGACGTACACCGTATGCAGAGGATCGTCCGGCTTGCGGTACTCGGACACCTGGCAGTCGAGCACCGCCGTCGGCTTCTTATGTTCGGGGAAGAACAATTCGCCCTTCATGAGCAGGCTCCTGGCAACATGCTAGAACGCTCAGACCGCATCGCGGGACGATTGTACCAGACAGCGCCCACGCCGGGCAACTCAGCTCAGCGCCGCGAGCCGTAGCCCAACCGCTGGAGGTCAGCGGGCTCGCGTCGCCAGCGCGGCCGCACTTTGACCCACAGATCGAGATAGACGGGGCGATCCAGGGCGCGCTCGATCTCCAGGCGCGCCGCCTGGCCGATCGCCTTGAGCATGCTGCCCTTGCGGCCGAGAACGATCGCCTTATGGCTCTCGCGTTCCACATAGAGGGTCGCGCTGATGTAGGCGAGGCCCGTCTCCCGCTCCTTGAACTCGTCAACTACGACGGCGATGCCGTGCGGCACCTCCTGATGCAGATGCAAGAGCGCCTGCTCGCGCACCAGCTCGGCGGCGAGGAACCGTTCCTGTTGATCGGTCACCTGATCAGGAGGGAAATAGCGAGGGCCAGGCGGCAGATGGGCGATCACCATCTCCAGCAGGTCGGCGCAGCGATCTCCCTGCAAGGCGGAGATCGGGAGCAGCGGCGAATCCTCCGGCCGCCGCGCCACGCCCACAAGCAGCTCCCGGTAGACCTGTTGACGCTCGGGAAGCTCATCCGCTGCCAGCAGATCGACCTTGTTCAGCGCCATGAGGAGAGGGATCGCGGAAGCGCTGGCAGCCAGCAAGGCGGCGATCTCACGATCCTCCGCGGTAGGCGAGACGGCAGCGTCCACCAACCACACCAACACATCGGCGTCGGGGATGGCGGCCAGCGCCTGCTCGCGCATGAACTCGCCCAGCTTATGCATCGGCTTATGGATGCCGGGCGTATCGACGAAAATCACCTGGGCATCGGGACGCGTCAGGATCCCTAACAGCCGGTTGCGCGTCGTCTGTGGCTTGGGAGAGACGATCGCGACCTTCTGGCCCAGCAGGGTATTGACCAGCGTCGACTTGCCGACGTTGGGACGGCCGATCACGGCCACAAAGCCGGAGCGATGCCCCGGCGGCAATTCATCGACTATCGGCAGCAGCGGAGGCGCCTCGTCCACGCGCGATCCCCTTTCCCGTCACAGCTCAAGACGGAACGGATTGAAGTCAGTGTTGCGGTCGAAGTAGTCCTCGTTTTCCAGTCGCTTGAGCGTATCGACGATGCGGTAGGTGAAGGGGGTGAAGAGCGCCTCGATACTCACTTTGAAGATGTAGTTGGCGACGATGATGCTCAACGCAGCAGCCCAGGGAAAGACGCCGGCCGCCGAGGCGATCACGACGAAGACCACCGTGTCGACCCCCTCCCCCACCAGGGTCGAGCCGATCGTGCGCGTCCACAGCCAGCGCCCGCCTGTCCACACCTTCATGCGCGCCAGGGTGTAGGAGTTGGAGAACTCGCCCGCGAAATAGGCGAGCAGGCTGGCCACGATGATCCCGCCCTGGCTGACGCCGCCCAGGATGGCATCGTAGGCAGCCTGGCCCGCATAGCTCTGCCAGTTCGCCTCCCCCGGAAGGCGCGCCACCACCCACAGCGTCAGCCCCATCAAGGCGGCGCAGCCGAAGCCCGTCCAGATCACACGTCGCGAACGCTGGTAGCCGTACACCTCGGTCAGCACATCGCCGAAAATATAGGAGATGGGGAACAGCAACGTGCCAGCGTCGAACGCCAAAGGCAGCCCGAACAGCGCGACCCCCCAGTCCACGATCTTCGCCGAAGAAGCGATGTTACTGACCAGGAGGGTGGTCACGAAGAGGGCCATGATCAGATCGAGGAAACGATATGAGCGATACAAAGGTGTACCTCTTGCGGTGCCCGCCTACACGCGCGGCCCGGCGGCGCGAATGTCGGCAGAGACCTCGCTGGCGAACTGCGCGAAGTTCTCCACGAACATGTGCGCCAGCTTGCAGGCTTGCGTATCATGCGTATCATATCATAGGCGGCCGGATCGGGCCAGCTCGCGCGCACGTCCAACACCTCCGGCGGGACATTCGGGCAGGCGGTTGAGATGTGGAAGCCGAACAGCGGATCCTCTCTCATCGGCACATGATCGAGATCGCCGTTGAGCGCAGCGCGTACCATCGCTCGCGTGTAGGCGATCTTCATGCGATGGCCGACGCCGTAGGGGCCTCCTGTCCAGCCGGTGTTGATCAGCCACACGCGCGCGCCGTGCTCGCGCACCCGTTGGCCAAGCATGTCGGCGTAGACTTTGGGATGCCACACCATGAACGGCGCGCCGAAACAGGTGCTGAAGGTCGCCTGCGGCTCCTTGACCCCTTTCTCCGTGCCGGCGACGCGCGCCGTGTAGCCGGAAAGGAAGTGGTACATGGCCTGCGCGGGCGTCAAGCGGGCGATCGGCGGCATCACGCCGAAGGCATCAGCGGTGAGGAAGACGATGTTGCGCGGATGGTCGGCCAGGCCGTCGCGCACGATGTTGGGCAGGTAGTTGATCGGATACGCCGCGCGCGTGTTCTCGGTCAGCGTGTCATCGTCGAGGTTGAGGCGTCGCGTGTGGATGTCCATCGAGACGTTCTCGAGGATCGTGCCGAAACGTCGTGTCGTCTGGTAGATCTCCGGCTCGGCCTCGGGCGACAGGCGAATGACCTTGGCGTAGCATCCGCCTTCGAAGTTGAAGATGCCGCGATCGCTCCAGCCGTGCTCATCGTCGCCAACCAGGGCGCGCTCAGAATCGGCGGAGAGGGTGGTCTTGCCGGTCCCTGAGAGGCCGAAGAACAGGGCCACATCGCCAGCCTTGCCCACGTTGGCCGAGCAGTGCATCGGCAGGACCGAAGCGCAACGGCAACAGGTAGTTCATGATCGTGAAGACCGACTTCTTGATCTCGCCGCCGTAGCTTGTGCCGCCGATCAACACCAGCCGTTTGGCGAAATTCACGATGATGAACACCTCGCTGCGGGTGCCGTCCGTCTCCGGGATCGCGTGGAAGCGCGGCGCGTCGATGATCGTGAACTCCGGAACGTGCCCATCCAGCTCCGCTGAATTCGCCTTGATGAACAGGTTGCGCGCGAACAGGTTGTGCCAGGCGTACTCGGTGATCACGCGAATCGGCAGGCGATACCCGGGGTCAGCGCCCACGAAGCAGTCCTGGACGAAGAGGTCCTTCCCTTCCAGATATGAGAGCATTCGGCGATGTACGATCTCGAAGTGCTCTTCGCTGATCGGGCGATTGACCTTGCCCCACCACACATGGTCCTGCGTCGTCGGCTCCTTGACGAGGAACTTGTCGTTGGGCGAACGGCCGGTATGGTGGCCGGTGCGCACGACCAGCGGACCTAGATGGGCGACATGACCCTCGCGACGGCGCACCGATTCCTCGTAGAGCGCCGCCGTCGAAAGGTTCCAATACACCTGGCTGAGGTTCTTGATCCCATGTTGTTCGAGCAAAATCTTCGGCATCACGAAGCTCCTCCCATAAATATACGAAAGAGGACAGAAACCCTCTGTCCTCCTCGTTGAGTCCTCTGATCCTCGTCCAGCAAAGGGCTAGCTGGCGCCTGGGGCGTTCATGTGTGCAACAACCGCATGGTCGCGCGCACCAACTCGGCCGAGCGCTGCACGGCGGCGCGCTCCTCTTCCGTCAAGGGCACCTCGATGATGCGCTCCACCCCCTCGCGGCCGAGCACGATGGGGACGCCGAAGTAAATATCGTGGAGGCCGTACTCTCCCTCCAGATACACCGACGCTGACAGGACGATGTGCTTATCGCGCAGGATGGTCCACACCATCTCGGCCACGGCCGCGCCTGGGGCATAGAACGCGCTGCCCGTCTTGAGCAACCGCACGATCTCGCCGCCGCCGTCGCGCGTGCGTGCGACGATCGACTCGATCTTCTCCGGCGGCAGGATCGCCGTGATCGGGATCCCGCCCACCGTCGAATAACGCGGGATGGGCACCATCTCATCGCCATGGCCCCCCATGACGAACGCTTCCACCGAGCTGACCGAGACATCCAGCTCCATGGCGATGAAGGTGCGCATGCGTGCGCTGTCCAGGACCCCAGCCTGCCCCAGCACGCGATGCTTGGGGAAGCCGCTGACCTGCTTGGCCAGGTAAGTCATCGTGTCGAGCGGATTGGTAACCACCAGGATGACGGCCTCCGGTGAGCGCGGGGCGATCTGCTCGACGACGGAGCGCATGATGCGAGCATTGATGTGCACCAAATCCTCGCGCGTCATCCCCGGCCGACGCGCGATCCCAGCCGTGATCACCACCACATCCGACCCGATCGTGTCGTCGTAGTCGGTAGTGCCCATGATGTGCGTATCGAAATTGCGGATCGGCCCCGCCTCCATGAGGTCGAGGGCCTTGCCCATGGGCATCGTCTCCGTCTCCGGGATGTCGAGCAGGACGATGTTGCCCACCTCGCGCGAGGCCAGCCATTGAGCCGTGGCTGCCCCCACATTGCCAGCGCCAACGATCGTGATCAGATTACGGTGCATCTAGCAGAGCCTCCTTCACGATATCAACATCACCCCCCGATAATGAAGGGCGAACGATCGTCCGCCCTCACCCGGTCTCGTCCGAACATGGCCAGGTCGCCCGCTGCGCCGGCCACGAACATCAGGTAGCCGGCGCCAGCTCCGTCGCCGCCGACGCTGGCTCGGCGGCGGGCGATGCGGCCGCCAACACGCCATCGGCAGCCAGGACCGGCTGCAACGCCCGAATCGCCACCTCGATCATCGACAGGTCCGGCTCGCGCGTCGTCAGGCGCTGAAGAAGCAGCCCCGGCCAGATGAAGAGGCGCACAATCGGATGAGATTGATGGCCAGCCGAAAAGCGGATGAACTCATACGCCACGCCAGCCACCAGAGGAATCACGAGGATGCGCGAGAGCAGCCGCAGATACCAGGCCTCGAACTGCAACGGGATATGGAAGAGGATCGCCAGCACCAACACGACGAGCAGGAAACTGGTGCCACAGCGTGTGTGCGCCGTCGAGAAGCGCGCCACCACCTCAGGCCGCAGCTCGGCGCCCGCCTCATAGGCGTTGATCGCCTTGTGTTCCGCTCCATGATAGGCGAAGACGCGACGGATTTCAGGCATGCGACCGATCAGCCAGATGTATAACAGGAACATGAGGAGACGGATGCCCCCCTCGATCGCGCTGCTGCCCACCGGCGACACGCCATAGCGTTCCAGCCATTTGGCCAGCGCTGACGGGATCAGGAAGAAGATGCCGATGCCCAATGCCAGAGAGCCGGCCATGGTCGTCCAGGCCACAGGGCCGCTGAACTCCGCCTGCGCGCCCTCTTCTTCCTTCAGAGCCACATCGGCCGACCACAAGAGGGTGCGCATGCCGAGGACAAGCGCATCCCAGAGCATGCCCAGGCCGCGCACGAAAGGCCACTTCCCCCAGCGGCTGGTGTAGATGCGCGCCGTGAGCGGCTCCTCGTGGACGACGATCTGCCCCTGTGGATCGCGCACCGCCACCGCCATGTGGGTGCGCCCGCGCATCATCACCCCTTCGATGACCGCCTGGCCGCCATAGTAGAATTTCGCCACTGCTCTCCACCCTCGTCAGAATGACACGATTGTACACGCGCCCAATCGCTGCTGTCAACACACCCGTCGCCTGCACCTGCTCACGGCTGCCTCGAATCGTACATGCGGGGCAGCTTTCTCGCTTGGCGGGAGAGGAGGAATCACCCGGGTTGGGTTTTTGGGCCGCAAAACGGCCTGGAGGCCCAACCAGAGAAACTTAGATCCCCAGGATCACCTTCGCCGTCGACAGGTAGATCAACAACCCCGTAGCGTCCACCAACGTGCTCATGAACGGCCCTGATACGATCGCAGGGTCGATACGCAGACGCACGGCCAGCAGCGGCAGCAGACAACCAACGATATTCGCCCACAATACGATCATCAGAAGCGCCAGCGAGACCGCGCTCGCGACGGGTAAGCCGGTGCCCCACGTCAACGCGCGCACGATCCCGACGGCGCCAACCATCACCCCCAACAGAATCCCCACCCGCAGTTCGTGCCAGAGCACTCGCAGCCCATCCCCCAATCGAATGTCGCCAACCGCCAGACTGCGGATGATCGTGCTGATCGTCTGCGAGCCAGCGTTACCGCCCGTGCCAATCAGGAGTGGGATGAAGAACGCCAGGGAGACGACGGCGTCCAGCTCTTTCTCAAAGACACGCAAGACCGTGCCAGTAAGCGTCTCCGTCAGAAAGAGGACCAGCAACCATCCCACGCGGCTACGCGCCACACGCAGGACGCTGACGTCCAGATAGGAGCCGGTCAACGGCTGCACAGCGCCCAACCGCTGGATGTCCTCGGTCGCTTCCTCGGCCAGGACATCGACCAGGTCGTCGACGGTGATGACCCCCAGCAAGCGGTGATTTTCGTCCACCACTGGCAGCGCCAGCAGGTCGTAGCGATCCATCAGCCGCGCGCATTCCTCCTGGTCTGTGCCAGCGGGCACGCTGATCACCTCCGTGTGCATGATGTCGATCATGCGCTGCGTCGGCTCGGACAGGATCAGCTTGCGCAGGGTGACGACGCCGCAGAGGACGCCGTTGGGATCGATCACGTAAAGCTGGTCGGCAGCGTGGCCGTGGGGATGCCAGCGCCGGATCGCCTCCAACGCCTCGGCTACCGTCGTCCGTCGGCGCAGCGCCAGGAAGTCAGAGGTCATCAACCCCCCGGCCGTGTCGTCCGGGTGCATGAGCAGGGGGCGCACCTCGTCCGGGTCCTCCAGGCTGGCCAGCACAGCATCAGCCTGTTCATCGGGGATGTCGCCGAGAAGGTCAGCCGCCTCGTCCGGCTCCATCTCATCGACGATGCGCGTCAGCTCGCCGGGCGGCAACGAGCTGGCCAACTCGGCCGCTTCCGCTTCCCCCAGCTCTTCCAGGATGTCGGCGGAGTCAGCCGGATCAAGCCGGGGCAACAACACGGCCTGGTCAGCCAGCTCCAACTCGGCGAACACGTCGGCCTGATCGGCCGGACGCAGCCTCTCGATGACCGCGATGGCCTGGTCGATGTCGCCAGTCTCGAGAGCAGCGCGCACACGGTCCAGCGCGCCGTCGATCAGCAGGCGTTCCATGCGACCCTCCTTGAGTTATGGATACAGCTTCCCGGAGGGCCGAGCGACGATCGAGGATCAGAGCGAGGCGAGGCGGAGCGCGCGGCAGCTCCCAGGGAAGCGACGTATGCAATTGTGGCGCACGTCACAACCCCTCGCTGCGCGGCCCCTCAGGGGACGGAGCGGGAGGCCTGGCCAGGGACTAGGCCCCGGCTGGTTGGGCGAGGCAGTCTCGTCCACGGTACCCTTTCCTGAGAATGACAAACCACCAAACGAGCGACAAGCAGAGAAGATCTGTCCACCTATGCGCAGGTCCGCGCCATTATACGGAGACGCAGGCATGCTGTCAAAGCGCCGCGCCCGCCCGCGTTCATCCTGAACTGGGGGCGGGCCTCTGGACTCGAGCCTTCAGGCAGATCGGCCGTGCGCGGCGAACGCCCGGCCCGCGGCAGCTCTTCAGCCCCAGGGCCAGAAGGCGTCCCGCCGTCAGGGCGGCCTCGGATCGCCAGGCGCCTACGACCGTTGGCGATCCTCGAGCAACTCGCGCAGCATGGCGATGTCCTGCTCCAGTCGGCGCTGACGGCGCACCAACGAGAAGACGTAAACGAACGTGAAAGCCCAGGCTACCGCGAAAGCGCCAGCAAGATATTCCACGAACCCACCCTCCTACGCGAGTTGCTCTTTGAGCTGCTCAACCTCTTCGGCCGTCTGTTCGATGCGCACACGATGGGCGAGCAAAGCGAAGAAGACGATGGCGAACGCGATCATCGACACGAACATGGCCGTCCGGATGCTCGGCCCCATGGCGAACGCTCCCTGCGCCTCCGCATTGCTGCCCCCGATGACCACAGGATGAATCGTCCGCCACCAACGGATCGACATGAAGGTGAGGGGAACGCTGGCGAAGGCGAAAATGCCATACACCGCCGCGAAGCGTGCGCGCCGCGCCGGATCCTCCAAGGCCCCACGCAACATGAGGTACGCCGCGTAGACCAGCACGACGATCGCCGCCGTCGTCAGGCGCGGATCCCACGTCCACCAGGTGTTCCAGGTCGGCTTGGCCCAGATCGACCCGGTCGCCAACACGCCAGCGCCAAAGACTACGCCCAGTTCGACGGCCGCCACGGCGATCATATCCCAGATGCGCCGCCCCGTGAGCAGGTAGAGGATGCTCACCAGGAACGCCCCCAGATAGCCCAGCCCCGCGCCGATGTTCATGCCCATGTGCAGATAGAAGATATGCTGCGCTGCGCGCTCCGTCGGCGTGGTCAGGTTGGCTGCATCCGGCGCCCAGACCAGCGCCACGTAGATCGCCACAAGCACCGCCGCCCCTGCCACGCTATCCAGCGCCAGCATCCACAGATCACGACCTCTGGCCACAGTCCCCTCCTATGAGAAGGCGAATCAGCGAGACAACGAATCAGCGAATCAGCGAGTTAGAGCCTATCCGAACAACCTGGATGCACGAAAGGCGATCAAGGCACAAGCAAAATGCGGAAAAGCGACGTAGTTCTCAGGCTTCTTCTCCCAGCGCACAAGGATGCGGCGAAATTCGTCTGAAGCAGCACGAGACTGGCCGTCCACGCGTCCATGCGTCCACGAATCCTGGCCACGAATTCGCGAAGGACCATGACGACGAGTGAGACGCGCCCGTGCAGGTGGATGCTTCGTGGATTCGTGCGCGCAATTCGTGGACGGTCATCCTCTCCTGCCCCCGCGCTCTCCTGCTCTCGTGCTCTCCCCCTCTCCCGCTCTCGCGCTCTCCCGCTCTCGCCCACTCGCCTCTACTCCTCCACCACATAATCGAACGTCATCAGGGCGATGGCCAGGAAGATCACGTCGAAGCCGATCAGGAGCTGCAACCAGTTGCGCATCTCGCTCAGCGGCTCGCCGTCGAGGAAGCCGCCCGTCAGGCGCACGCCCGCGATCAGCACCGGCACGACGACCGGAAAGAGCAAGATGGGCAACATAACCTCACGCGCGCGCGTGTTGACCGCCATCGCCGAGAAGAGGGTCCCCACCGCCGCGAATCCTACTGTCCCCAACAGGACGACCATCCCGACATCCCAACGCAACAACGGAACGTCGAACAGGATCACGAAGATGGGCAGGATGATCGCCTCCACGACCAGCATGAACAGCAGATTGCCGACCATCTTGCCGAAATAGATCGCGCTGCGGTCGACGGGGGTCAGCAACAACCCTTCCAAACATCCCTTGTCGCTCTCGAGCACGAACGAGCGGTTGAGGCCAAGCACGCCCGCGAAGGCGATCGTCACCCATAGGACGCCAGGCGCTACGGCGCGCACGTTGTCGACGCGCAGATCGAAGGCGAACTGGAAGATGAGCACCGCCAACAGCGCGAAGACGAACATGGCGCTGAAGATATCGCGCGTGCGCAGCTCGCTGATCACATCCTTCCAGACGATGGTTGCCACCTTGCGCAGGTAGCCGCGCGCGCCTGCCAATATCTCCGATCGCGACGCCGTCGCCACGGAATTAGAGACGGTCATGGCGTCGCCTCCCCACCATCCTCTGGCAGGAGAGCACAGGAAGCGACCGCCGTCGCCACAGAATCAGCGATGGTCATGGCGTCGCCTCCCCGACAAGTTGCCGATACTGCGCGTGCAGACCGCTGGCCGTCAAAGAGGCGCTCGGCGCGTCGTAGATGATCTGCCCTCGCGCCAGGAAAGCCACGCGGTCGGCCCATTCCAGGCCGCGCTCCAGGTTGTGAGTTGTGAGGAGGACCGTGCGCCGTGCGCCGCTCAGCCGGCGGATGAGGCCATGGAGCATCTCCGCCGCCTGTTGATCCAGGCCAGTATCCGGCTCGTCGAGCAGGAGGATGGGCGGGTCATGCAGGATGGCGCGCGCGATGGCCAGGCGCTGCACCATCCCGCGCGAGTACGCGCGCACCGGATCACGCCGCCGATGCATCAATCCCACCTGTTCGAGCACCTCGGCGATCCGCCGCGCGCCGTCGTCCAGGTCGTACATGCGCGCGAAGAAGCGCAGGTTCTCCTCGCCGGTCAGGCTATCGTAGACCAGCGGCGCGTGCGAGACGAAACCAATGAAACGGCGCAACGCGTCGCCCGCCTGGGCCAGGTCCAGCCCGTTGATCGCTACACGCCCCGCCGTCGCCTTCCCCAACGTCGCCAGGATGCGCAAGAAGGTGGTCTTACCAGCGCCATTGGGGCCGAACAGCGCCACCGTCTCGCCCGCCGCGACGTCCAGATCGACGCCGCGCAGCACCACCTTGCGCCCAAACGCCTTGGTCACCCCACGCGCGACGATCAGCGGCGTCGGCAACGGCGTCTTGCCATCGTTCATGGCCGATCCGCCTCGCTCAGCCGGCGCGTGATCTCGAGCAGCCGCGCCTTGCGCTGAGCGCGCTCGCGCGCGTAGACATCGTCGGGGAGCCGCCCGGCATCGTGCTCATCATCCAAACGGGCGATCGCCAACAAGAGCCGCTGGCGCTCCACCTCAAGCTCCTCCACATCGTCCTCCGCGCTCGCCGCCGCGGGCGCTTCGGCTTGCGCCTGCCGCCGGCTGCGCCAGATCGGATAGCCCACGCCGCCCGCCAGCCCCAGGAGGACGACGACGAGCACCGCAACGACGAGCGCCGGGTCGAACGACGACGCCGCGGCCGCCGACGAACGGCCCGCCGTCGGCAGATTGCGCAGGGAGAGGACCACCTCCTGGCCAGCAGGGATCTGTTGGCCAATGAAGTTGAGATACTGTTGATCGGGCGATCCCTGCCGATCGCGCAGCGTCACCTGCGGGCTGCTGATCTCGACGCCGATGTCGCTGGCGAGGACGTTGAGGGTCGTCACAGGATAGGCCAGACGATGCTTAAAGTCGAGCTGGCGGCCGCTGAAGGGATAACGATAGCGTAACAACACCTGCCGCACCGCCTGCCCTGGCGGCACAGGCAACGTGTCGACAAGCGCCCCATCCAGTTCCAGAAAACGCTGCCCCAGGACCTCGCCTTCGACGCTCAGCTCTTGATAGCCTGTCGGCAAGGGGAAACGCAAGGTGACGCGTCGCCCTGGCGCCGCCTCCTCGTCGCCGATGTAGACGCGATCGCCAGCCTGGCCGATGATGTACAGCTCTCCCACCAACAAGGCCTGGGCGTCGAACTCGATGAACCAGTGGGCGCGCTCGATGCGAATGCCGCTGCCGTCGGTCGTCGTCTCATACACCTCGATCGGCAGCGTCAACGTGATCGTGTCCGTCGGGAAGGTCGCCGGCCCGGCCGCGTAGGGCACGCCCAGGTAATCGGCCGCGGTCAGATACGCCCAATCCGCGGCGGTAGGCAGCCCCTCGAAGCGAAAGCTGCCGTCGTCGCCGGTCGTCGTCTCGAGGGAGCGCACCTCGTCGAACGTGGCGCTGTCGAAGACGCGCAACGTGACGGTGAGGCCGCTCGTCGCGCCGCCGCCAGCCGTCGCATTGGTCAGCGTCCCCGTGATCACCCCCGGCCCCGGCTCGAAGGCGAGCGCCGTCAGCGGCTGGTAGGCGAAGGAACGCGCGTACTCGGCGACCGCCCAGCGCTCGTCTTCGCTCAACTGGTCGGCGAAGGCGGGCATGGCGCCGCGGCCAGCGGAGATGACGTCGAACCACTGGGCCAGTGTACGCTCATAGGTCAGCGGGGCCGCCAGGTTAGGAGTATTGGGCGGCGCCTGAGGGCCGTCCCCCCGTCCCTGCGCGCCGTGACAGGCCAGACACGCGCTCTCATAGACGCGTCGGCCCACGTCCAGCTCTCCCGGATCGAGGTGCAGCGTCCAGGCGTAAGCGACGGCGTCCCAGATCTCGGCGTCGGTCAGCCGATTGGACCAGGGCGGCATCATGCGCGCCATGCGGCCATTGCGGGTGACGTCGAACCAGGCGGCGAGGGAAGCCTGGCGCGCCGTAGCCGGATCGGCGAACTGAGTGGGGGTGAACTGCAGTCCGGAGGCGGCGGGGCCATTACCCATGCCCGTCTGGCCGTGGCAAGGGGCGCAATTCTCTTGATAGATCGCCTGCCCCCGACGGGCGGAGGGAAGCCCGGCCGGCGCGCTCGTCGCGGGCGTCGCTGGCGGAGGCTCTTGCAGCGCTGGGGCGGCGCGCGCCGCGTTGCCGCTCGCCAACCAGATGAACAGCGCCCCAGCCAGTCCCACAGCCGCCCACCCCAGGCAGCGCCGCGCCCGTGCGCTGGCGGCCTCCCATCTCCCCCTGAGCGATCGCATCAATGCTGAGATCTCCTCTCCTGCCGATGAAAACGGTCGCCCTTGAGCGGGCGACCGTTCGTTGTCGCGCGATGCGCCGCAAGCCTATCCGAACCGTTCACAGGCCGTGGGCCTTGCATCCATCCACGCGCTCGCCAGAGCTGCGCCGATCCGGACAGGGACAGGCCCCCTTCACTCGACGGCCTGCACCTGCTGCGGCGGCTCCTCGTAGCGCGAGGGGCACTTCAGCAACAGGGTCTTGGCCTCGAAGACCCCATCCTCCCGCAGTTTGCCCTCCAGGATCGTCGTCGAGCCTTCGCGCGTGAAGTTATCGGGCATCACCCCGTGAAAATGAACGGCCAGGGTGTCGCCCGTCCCCGTCTGATCTTTGATCGAGAAGGACAGAGAGAGGTTGGGGGCATCCCATCGCACCGTCTCCTGAACGATCTCGCCGCTGACGCGCAACTGCTTGCCGACGAGGGCTGTTTCCTGGCCGACGACCTCATGCACTTCTTTGTAATAGGCGCCGGTGGTCTGCACGGCGTTGAAGACCAGATAGGCGACGACGGTCAGGATGACGACGACGCCGATGACGAACTTGAGCCGCTTGTTGGCCGTCGTCGGCCGGCTCAGCGCCTGCGGGATCGATACAGTCGAATCCATGTTCCCTCCACGACGAACGCGCTCCAATCAACAACTCCTCACCGATCGGGCCAGTAGTATACCATTGCCCAACGAAGGAAGTCAATCAAAATCGGCCTCGTCTGTCTCCGTCGCGCTGCCCTCCTCCGGGGAAGCCGCGTCTGGAGAAGCATCGTCCGGCTGCGTCGCCAGGAGCAGGCGCGCCTGCTCCGCCAGGGCAGCCGGGACCAGGACGCGCACCTCGGCCAGCGCCCCCACGGCGAGGCCGAAGACGGGCCCGGCGGCCTCGTAGCGCAGCAGCACAGGGATGCCTTCCTCCTGCAATCGCCCGCGGACGATCTGGGCCTCCATCTCGTTCGCGGCGCGATAGACTTCGACGGGTTCCATCGATCGCTCCTCGGCGGCAGCCTCGCTCAGTCGAGCACAGCCTCCCTGGCCCAGATCAAATGAGTGACATCGATGTCGTCGGGCACCGTGCAACCCGCGCCCACCATAAAGCCGATCTTCCCCATCTCGGCGATGGCCGCGCGCACCTCGGCCCGAATCTGCTCGCGGCTGCCCGCGACGATCGGGCCGCGCTGGTCGACGCCGCCGACGATCGTGCGCCGGAAGAGGGCGCGCCCCTGGCTGAGGCTCAGGTTCCCCAATTGCGGCGCCCAGTTGACGGCGTGGGCTGGATAGTCGGCGTAGGCTTCGAGGCGCAGGTCCGCGCCGCAGATATGCAGCAGGTTGAAGCGGGCGCCAGCAGCCTCCGCCGCCCGCAGGACCGTCAGATCGTGCGGCTTGATGTAGCGGGCGTGCTCCTCAGCCGTAAAACGGTCCGTCTCGCCGCCCTGCGCTGAGAAGTATACGCCCGCCGCGCCCGCCTGGATGCAGGCCTCGGCGAACTGCGCCAACGCCTCGGCGATCGTCGCCAGGCCAGCGCTCACCGCCTCCGGGTCCGCTTTCAGGTGCTCAGTCACCTGGCGGCCGCTCAGATCGTTGCCCACCGCGTAAGGATTGAAGATCGTCGTGACCAGCAACGCCTCATCGCGCAGCGCCGCGACCAGCTCGCGCAGGCCAGCCAACTGATCCTGAAATTGCCGCGCGGACAGGGGGGCTGGCCGCAGCTTGCGCCAGTCCGCTGGCGCGCGGATGGCGTCGACGCCGATGAGGGGATAGCCGTTGTCGTTCATGACCTTCAGAAAATCGGGATCGGCCGCGCGATAGTAGCGCAGATGCGCCTCGGCCATGGCGTGGCCCGCGCGCTGGTCGGCCGGGAAGTGGAACCAGAAGCTGGCTGGCACGCGGTCGACCGGCTGGCCGCGCAGGGCCGCCAACACCCGCTCGATTTTGTTCATGTCTGTCTCCTTGTGAGAGTTGGTTGGCGTCGATCAATAGGCGTTCCGATCACGGAAGAGCAGGAACACCGTGCGCAGCATGATCTTGAAGTCGAGGGCCAGCGACCAGTTCTCGATGTACCACAGGTCGTACTTGGTGCGCTCGGCGATCGACGTGTCGCCGCGCAGGCCATTGACTTGGGCCCAACCGGTGATCCCTGCCTTCTCGCGATGGCGGTCCATGTAGCGGGGGATGCTTCGCCGAAACTGCTCGACGTAGACCGGGCGCTCCGGCCGCGGCCCGACGAGGCTCATATCGCCGAGGAGGACATTGATGAACTGGGGAAGCTCATCCAGCGAGAAGCGACGCATGATCGCGCCGAAGCGCGTGCGTCGCGGGTCGCCAGGGGTGGTCCAGCCAGGGCCGCTCGCCTCCGCGTCGCTGCGCATGGAGCGGAACTTGATCATGGGGAACGGACGCGCGTCCAGCCCCATGCGCTCCTGGATGTAGAAGACCGGCCCTGGCGACTCCATTTTGATGATCAGCGCCGTCAGCATCATCACTGGCGAGAGCAACACGAGCGCGATCGCGCTGAACACGACATCGACCGCGCGTTTGACGGCCATGCGCCAGCCGCGCAGCGCGATGTCGCGCACCGTTAACAGCGGCAGGCCCCCCAGGTCGCCGATGCTCACCTCGGAGGCCATGATCTGGAACACGTCAGGGAAGACGCGAATGCCGACCTTCTCGCGCTCGCAGTGGGCGATGATGCCCAGGATCTCCTGATGAGTGGCCTCGGGCAGCGCGATGATCACCTCGTCCACCCGCAGGCGCTCGATCGCGGCGGGCAGATCGGCGACGCCCCCGACGACCGGCGCGCCCAGGACCGTCTTGGCGCCGCCGTTGGCGTCGATCAGGCCGACCACACGGTAGCCCAGGCCGGGGGAGTGCAGGATCTTCTGCAAGATCATGCGGCCGACCTCGCCTGTGCCCACGATCAGGACGCGATCGGCGCCCCAGCCGCGCGCCTGGACCGCCCACTGCAGCCGGGCGTGCAGGACGCGACAGAGGGTCACCAGGACGAGCGTCATCCCCCAGGCGTAGACGATCATCCAGCGGTGGTAATCGAGCTGCGTTTTATAGACGAAGGAAGTGACCGCGATCGTGAGCAACGTGCTGATCGTGGTCGCGCCGACGATCTGGGAGAATTCGTCGAGGTGGGAGGCTGCCCGCTTGCGGCGATACAGTTTGGCCACGAAGAAGATGAGGACGATGCTGCTGACATGGATCAGCAGCATGCCCAGATAATTGCGGAAGGGGCCGATCCCCTCTCCCACCCCCATGCGGCGCAGGCGATAGGCCAGATAGAAGCCGGCCGCCGCCGCGATGACATCCAGCACAAGAAGGGCGATCACAAAGACCCACTGCGTTCGCTTCATGAACGTCCCTCTCCTCGGAGTTGTTGCGCCTCCTTCGTCGCGCGCCACTGCCCGCTCAGAGCGCGCTGGCTGACGTCCAGCCCGCCCTTAAGAGCGATGCCGGCCAGGATCAACCCGTGCAGCCACAACGGCGTCGTCGCGGCATAATGCTTGCGGTAGAAGATAGCCATCGCGCGATAGAACTCGACGCGCGCGCGACGGCTATGACGGCTGGCGGCCTCCTTGACGTGAAGGACCTGCACCGCCGGGTTGTACCAGACTCGCCAGCCAGCGTCCTTGATGCGCTTGGCCCAATCCAGGTCCTCTCCATACATCCAGAACGCTTCGTCGAGCAGGCCCACCTGGCGGATGGCTTCGCCGCGCACCCACATGAACGCGCCCACGACCGAATCGACCTCGATGAGCTGGTCGGGATCGACGTAGGTCATGTTGTAGCGGCCGAAGCGGCGCGTGCGCGGGAAGAGACGGCTCAGCCCGATCATGCGCCAGAGCGAGATTTCCGGCGTAGGGAACGAGCGTCGACAGGCCAGGTCGAGCGAGCCGTCCAGGCGCACGAGCTTGGGGCCGACGACGCCAGCATCGGCGCGCGCGTCCATGAAGTCAAGCAGCGTCGCGAAGGCGTCGGGCGGCACAACCGTGTCGGGATTGAGTAACAGAACATACCGGGGCAGATCGGAGGGCGCCGCGGCTGGCGAGGAGGGATCAGCGAAGCCGAAATGGCGCAACCCCAGGTTGTTGGCGTACGCGTAGCCGCCGTTGTAACGGCTCTCGATCAGCGCGGCCTGGGGGAATTCGCTGCGCACCATGTCCGCGCTGCCGTCGGTGGAGGCGTTATCGACCACACAGACGGCGTACCGCAGCGCGCCGCGGCTGGCATAGACGGAGCGCAGACAATCGCGCAGCAAAGCGCATGTGTTGTAGTTAACGATGATGATCGCCAGGTCGAGCATCCCCCCTCCCAGGCGCCTCGATTCTAGCATAGGGCGCGGGGCGGGTCAAAGCGCGATCACCGCAACGCCTGCTGGCGGGCCAGGATGCGTTGCATCAGCGAATCATAGCTCTTACTGAACTCGGCCAGGGTCGCGCGCACCGGCGGCCACTCCGCCACCGCGTCCTCATCCTCGAGGGCGAGGGGGTAGTCCGGCCGGAACCGTTCCTCCTCGGCGGGCGCCCAGGCGCGATCGGCCACATAGTACGCCTGCTTGAAGATCTCGCTGTGGACCAGCACATCCAGGACTTCCGGCGGGACCGGCTCCTCGATCTGCGTCGGCGCCAGAGCGATGCCGTCGGCGCGATCGAAGGCATGGCGCACGTTGGGGAACACGGTGATGATGGGCGTCCCAATGACCTCGGTGATGTCGGGGAACGGCGAGGGAAGCCCGGCGTGCAGCGGCCCTTCGTAGATGCGCAGCGAGGCGATCAACGGCCGGATGCGCTTGAAGTCATAGCCGCGCGCCGCCATCAGCGCGTACAGCCGTTTGAGCACGGCCACGCCCGACCAGGCGGCCGCCACGCGCGCGCGCGCCTCATCGATGCCGTGCGCGGCCAGTTCATCGAGCTTGCCCAGCAGCTCATCGCGCACGGGGAAAGCGAGGCGCCCGCTCATGTGCGCCAGGGTGGAGAAGAGGGCGTGGCCCTCGGCAATGGCTTCCGCGAAGCGCAGATGCTGGAAGAGGCCGAAGTTCACCGTGATCGTGACCCCGATGCCGCGCGCGGTCAGGGCGCGGCAGGCCTCCAGGCCCGCGCGCGTGGCCGGCAGCTTGAAGACGACGTTGGGGACGCCGCCGTCGAGCCGGGCCTGCAGCTCCTCATAGATGGCCAGCGCATCGGCGATCATCGTGGGGGCGTCGCCGTGCTTCTGGGGGTTGACCTGCAGGCTGACGCAGCCCATCTCTCCCTCGGTCAGCAGGAAGATCGGCCGCAGCAAGCGCATGTTGGCGAAGACGATCTCCAACGTGACCAGCCGCGCCAGCGTTGCGGCGTCGGCCCGCGGATGGGCGGCGATAATCGCGTCGACGGTCGGGGTCCACAGGTCGGGATCAATGGCCCAGGCGATATCGACCAGCGTCGGGTTGCAGGTGACGAACGAAGCGCCCAAATAAAGGGTATAAGGCAAGAAAGCAGCGTAATCGTTGCTGATCTCGCTGCGCGTCTGCCCAGCGCGGCGCATCTCGGCGATGCGGCGCAACGAACTGCGCGCGATCTGATCGCCGACGCGATCGAGGTAATCGCGGACCGTCTCGCCCACAAGCTCCTGCGCCGCGGCGACAGGATCGGCCACGCCCTCCGCCTTGAGGCGCGCGGCGGCCTCGCGGCGCCACGCGGCGAGCAGGTTCGTCGCCGCCGCAGGCGCGGCCTCGGCCAGGGTGGTCGCCCACGCGCGCGCGGCGGCCGCCGCCGCCGCTACCTCGGCGTCGCTCAAGGCCCCCCTGCCCCGACAGCCATCCTGCAGGTTCCAGCGCGGCAGGAACGAGGCGAGCGCCAGCGCCAGCCCAGCCGCGAAGCGCAGCGTATGTTCGTGCTCGTTGGCGTTCGCCGTCGCCAGGCGCGCGGTGAGCGCTGGCCGCAGCCAGGCCAGGGACGCGCCGAATTGGGCCGGCGGCGTGAAGAACATCAACTGTTCGATCGCTTCCTGGACGCGCCCGGCCTGAACGCTGTCCAGAAGATCGAGATCGGTGAAGCGCGCGCGCCGCTGTCGTTCCTGGCGGATGCGCTCCTTCAGTTGCTCCTGAATGGTCATCCCTTGCCCCCTTTCCTCACAATGGTGACAGATTCACCGATCAGCGCCCCCCCTCGCCGATTCGCTCTCTCGCTGATTCGCCGATTCGCCGACTCGCTGACTCGCTGACTCGCCGATTCGCTGACTCGCCGATTCGCTGATTCGTTGATTCGCTGATTCGTTTTCTCGCTCATTCGCTGACTCGCTGACTCCTACCCCCCTTCGCCAGCCTCCGCCCAGGCCCGCCGCACAAAGGCCGCCGCGGCCGCCACCCCTTCCCGCCCCTGACGAGCGTTCTCCTCCATGCAGATCCAGCCGTCCCACCCCGCCTGTCGCAGGCGTCGCAACAGGGGCACATAGGGTGTGACGCCCGTGCCGAGGAGGACGTGCTGCAGCGCGCCGCGCGTCGCCGTGTCGGACGCGTGCACGGTCGCCACGCGGTCCACGACCTGATCGAGGAGGGCGACCGGGTCCTCGGCGAAGGCGGCGGCGTTGCCGAGGTCAAAATTGATGCGCAGGCCAACCCCGGCGGTGCGGCGGGCGATCTCGAGGAAGATGGCGGGCGGCTGCGAGAAATCGGTATACTGCCAGGCCCCCGGCTTGGCGTGGTTCTCATAGACCGGGATGGGGCCGCCCGCCCTGGCTGACTCGGCCAGGCGCGTGAGGCCCTCCACCGCCCAGGCGATCCCCTCCTCGCGGCCAACGCCGGGATGGGCCTGGCCCGCCGTGACGCGCACGTAGCGCGCGCCCAACCCATCGGCCACCTCCATCGTCTCGCGGGCCAGCGCCAGCTCGCGCGCGCGCTGCGCCGGGTCGGGGTGCGTGAAGTCGGGATAGGTGGTGAGCATGAGCACGCGCATCCCCTCGTCCTCGATCTGGCGGCGCGCAGCGGCCACTGCGGCTGGCGAGCGGTCGGGGATGAAGAGGATGCTGAGGTCGATCGCGTCGAGGGCCAGCTCGCGCGCCATGCAGGCCCACTCTCCCAGGCTCATCCGCCCCTCGATGATGTCGCTAAAGAACGAGACCGGCAGGCAACTCAATTGCATGGCAGCTACACCTCTCTAATGAATAAGCGCACGGCTTCAGGCGCGGGTCAGCGCACGATCAACACTGGCAGGGGCGCCTCCGCCAACACCTGGCGCGTGACATCGGTCAGCAAGATCTGCCGCCACCCTCCGGCGTGATGCGCGCCCAGCACGATGAGGTCGCAGGGGCCGCGCAACGCTTCGGCGATGATCTCCTCGTGGACGAGGCCGCGCCGCACCGTGAGGGTGGCCGTCAGGCCGGCCTGCGCCAGCCGCGTCTGATCATAGGACAGGCGCAGCCCCTCGCTGGTGCGGCGCTCGATCAACTGATCGACGCTGGCCGTCAGGATGTCGCCGCTCTTGACGGGGGCGCTGCTGATCTGCGACATGACATGGAGCACGGTGAGGCTCGGTTGCAGCGCGGCCAGCTCCCCCATCTGCTGCAGGAAGCGGTCGACCAGCGTGCCTTCATCGCGCGAGCCTTCGCACAGCAAGATATGGCGCACGGGGGTGATCCGCCCTTTGGCCACGACCACGGGACAGGAGACATGTTCGAGGACGCGTTCGGCGGTGGAGCCGAGCAAGAAGCGAGTGCGCAGTTTGTGATGCTGGCGGTCGCCGACGACGACGAGATCGTACCCGCCGAGGTTGGCCTCCTGGACGATCTCCTCGGCGGGATGTCCCAGGCAAATGTTAGCGGCTGCGACGCCTGGCGGGAAGAAAGGGAGCGCTTCGGCAAGGAGACGTTCCGCGCGGGGGCGTCCTTCCTCGTCGCGGATCACCCGCAGCAACGTGACCTGCACGTTGGCGAGGTCAGCCGCCAACAAGCCGGCGAAGCGCGCCGCTGCGCTGGGGGCTGGCGTGTCGCCGATCGTGACCAGAATACGCATCATCTCTCCTCAAGATCGCAGTCTACAGCCAGAGGCCGAGGATCGGCAGGGCAAACAACAGAAAGAGAAAGATCAACAGATGGCGCGGGCGCGCGGTCACCCATTCGACGAAGCGCTGCATGAGGTGCTCGTAGCGGTGATAGGCCAGCAGCAAGAGGAGCGCCGCCGCGCAGGCGATGCTCAGCATCTCCGCCAGCACCACGTCGAACGCGTAGGGCGAGGCCATGAGCAACGAGGCCAGCAGCGTGTCGATGAACGTCGTGATATTGGCCCCCATGATGTAGGGGATCACGTTCTCGCGGCGCACCAGCCCGCGATCGTTGAGCGGCACCAGGATGCTGATCGACAGGCTGACCGACATCGAGATCGTGGTGATGGCTGCGCCCAGCAGGAACATGACGACGGGCCGATAGATGTAGCGGGCGACTTTGCCCAGTTCGCTCCGTTTGAGGGTCTGCGTGGGCAGGCAGCGATCGAACAGGGCGAAGCTGGCCAGGATGATCATCAAGCCGATCACAAAGGTCACCCAGGACGGCAGGACGGCGGACGATGCCTGGATGAGCGGCTGGAAGACGAGATCGATGATGGAATCGACGGCGGCCCCTGGGGGGCGTGGGACGCTTTGCAGCCTGCCAGATTGCAGGAGCCAGATGCCTGGCAAGATGCCGAGGGCGTAGAGGGAGATGGTGACGCCGAACGAGAGCAGTCCCATGCCCAGGCTGGTCAGCAGATCGCGCCCGCGCAGGACGTAGACGAAGCCGATGCAGAGGACGATGAAGCTGGCGCCGAAGCGCGACCCCATGATCATCGTGAAGGCGGAGAGCGGGGTGAGCAGATGGGCGTCGAGAAAGGCCAGCGACACGGCCGCCACTGGCGAACCGCTCATGATCGCCATGGCCGCCAGCCAGCCAGCGCTGAAGCTGCGCAGCGGATGGGTCAGCGTCAGATAACGTTCGACCAGGGGGGCGAGGGCGCGCGCGCCCTGGCGGAGCAGCAAGATCCCCAACACGAACAGAAACAGGCTGGCCACGAACAGTGCGAACTTGAGCGCGGCCTGCGGCAGGCTCCAGCGCGCGGGCGTCGTTGTTGCGCTGGGGACAGCCAACGGGGGAGAAGAAGGGACGCCGCTCTTGGACAGGCCGTCGCCGCGCGCCATGATCGCTCCTTGGGGGATGGCAGGTCGGATAGAGGGATTATAGAGGGAAGAGGGAGGGTGTCAAACCCTCGACCGCCAGGCAACCCAAGAGACGCGTCAGCCGACGCCGAAGACAGCGGGGTGGCGGCGAATCTGGGTTAACCGGAGGTAAGAGCCCTCCAATCCAGATCGCCACCACGGCCACCAGATTGCAACCAAAGCCCAGCCAGATAACACGTCGTGCGCGACTGTAACCGTACACCTCGGTCAGGATATCCCCGAAGATGTAACTGATAGGGAAAATGATCACCGCTGCCGGCAGCACGAAGGGCCCCACGCTGAAGAGCTTGACAGCGATGATATTGGCAGTGATCAGGCAGGTTACGAAGACGGATGCCACGATCACAAACCAAGTAGAATGATACCCGTCGCTGCGTGTAGAAAGCAAGGTCACTGCTAACGATCTCCCTGACCTATAGATTCATTCTTGGATGTTTGGAGTGTCAGGGCAACACTTGCTAACTGCTGTCGGAGGACATATTCGACCAAAGTCCAAAGTCGCCAGTTGCCCATCTACCCAATCTGTGCTACACTATGAATGTAAGCGAGACGTAAGTCCAGGTTGGGTGGGAAGACAGTCTATCTGTCCTCCCCGGTGATGAGCCGGAGCGTGCCCACCTGGGGGTCTCGTTTTACTTTTTCCCCACCCAACGCATTTTGATGTGTTGCCAGTCCTCTGTCAGCGCCGCCCTGACCTTGCCCTCGATCAAACCCAATGCCGGGTCGCCTGTTTTGTGCCTTGAAGAGTTTCAGGCATTATTGCCCTACTTTCAGACGCAATTTGAAAAGTTCATTGAGACTCAAACCTTGGCGTGGAAACTCTGCACTAAACCTGTCTTCAACATCTGACTGGACACTGGCGAAAATGAATTATTGTCAACTTTAAGGCCACATATTGTGATATGAAACATCTATAAACCACAATATGTAGTTGTCGGGTTTACAATAACTGAAATTCGCCAGAATCCAGTTGGTTAT
>FWPU01000925.1_pt1 | contig 39742 bp, 26 predicted proteins | sample 2228361 | NCBI WGS metagenome assembly FWPU01 (sample SAMEA103939777, study PRJEB20133) | metagenome | reverse complement strand
GACGACGATCACCGTCAAGATCTTCCCCCACCTGTCGACCACCTCGACTTTCCTGGCTAGCGCCTCCTGCTCGGCCACGGTTTTCTCTTCGCCATGGAGGACATGGATGGTGTCATCTTCCCAAGCCGTGAGGGAACGGCGGTAGATCAGGAGTCCAAGAATAACGAGCACGAGAACCCCGAGGATTACGATGAAGGGCGTGAAGCTCATCACAGTTACTCCTTCTGAAACAGTTTTGCCGGCCTCCGGAAGCGCTGGCCGCAGCTGGCGCGATCCGTCTTCCGGACCAACAACATATCACGAATGAGGCCGCAGGGAAATGCCCCCGGCCCCGCCGGAGCGCCGACGCCCGGCGACACCGGCGCGCGCCCCACAGAAGGCAATTTCGGTGCCAGACGTGCGCCCGTGGCGGGGAGACGTGCTTCCGCATTCTACAGCCTAGGATTAGAGTGGCTGGTGCGGTCGGAGGTCCTGGCTGAGGGGTAAAAAGTTTGGCGGACGTGGGCGAAATCGCGCAGAGAGGCTGCTATACTAAGGGCAGACCTGGACTCTTCACTCACTCTCGTGGTGAATTGACGCATGCCGAAGCTGACTCAGGAGTGGCGCGAAACCAATCTGCTCGAAGCCGTCTTTGACCAGCTTTCGGACGCCCTGATCATTTACAACACGGACCGGGTCATCACCGGCGTCAACCAGGCGGCCGAGAAGATGTTTGGCATTCCGGCCGAGGAGATGGTGGGCCGGGAGTGTGGGGAGGTGTTCCGGTGCGCGGTGTGCGAGTCGGCCTGCGGCATGCAGATCGGATTGAACCAGATCGACGGTCCGGCGAACGGGACGATCCGGCTTCACACGGACAACAACCGCGAGCGGCTGGCGGTGATCAGCACGGCGCCGATCCACCGTCCCGACGGCACGCTGGGCGGGGTAGTGGTCACCGTCAAAGACGTGTCCGAGGAAGCCGAGCCGCGCAAGCGCGAAATCATCGCCGAGTCGCAGTCCATGCGAGACGTGATGCACTTCGTGCGCCGCGTCGCTGCCAGCGAGGCGACGACGATCCTGCTGGAAGGCGAGAACGGCACGGGCAAGGACCTGGTGGCGAAGACGTTGCACTACCAGAGCCTGCGCCAGGCCGAACCGTTCATCGCCATCAACTGCGCGGCGATTCCGGAGACGCTGCTGGAGAGCGAGCTGTTCGGATACGAGAAAGGGGCATTCACGGACGCGCGGCAGCAGAAGCGCGGATTGTTCGAGCTGGCCGACAAGGGGACGCTGTTTCTGGACGAGATCGGCGAGATCCCGCTGATGCTTCAGGCCAAGCTGTTGCGTGTGCTGGAGGAGCAATGTTTCCGCCGGCTGGGAGGCCTGAAGGACATTCACGTGGACCTGCGGGTGGTGGCGGCGACGAACAAGAACCTGCGCCAGGCGGTGCAGGAGGGGGCGTTCCGGCAGGACCTGTACTTCCGGCTGAACGTGATCCACATCACAATCCCGCCGTTGCGGGAGCGGCCGGACGACATTCTGCCGCTGGCTAGCTTTTTCATCGAGCATTACAACCGGAAGTTCAAGCGGCAGATTGCGGGCTTGAGCCCGGAAGCGCAGCGGATGCTGCTGGCGCACGACTGGCCGGGCAATGTGCGGGAGCTTCGCAACGCCATCGAGCGGGCGATGATTTTGGAGGAGTCCACGCTGATCAAGCCGTCGAGCCTGCCGATGGCAATCGGCCGCTCGGCGGCGGTGGCGCAAGCGGCGCCGGCGGCGGCTGCGCGCGCATTTCCGGACATCGGCCTGTCGCTGGAGGACAACGAGAAGCGACTGATCCTGGAAGCGCTGGAGAGAACCGGCGGCAACCAGACGCAGGCCGCCAGGCTGCTCAAGGTGACGCGGGACACACTCCGTTACAAGATGAAGAAGTTCAAGCTGCGCTGAGCGGCTGGCGCCGACTTCGGGCTGCAAGCGAAAGTCTCCGACCAGGATCAGGTCACCGCGGAACTCGTCGAGCTGAGTGGAGAGGGTCGACCGGGAGTCGGGCGAGACCGAGAAGCCGTAAACAATCAGCTTGTCGATCGGAGCGATTCTCATTATCTTGCCGGTGGAGAAACTGAGCACGCGAATGGCCGGGTGGGGGTCGGAGGGCGCCATCGAGATGAAGTAGATGCCATCGGCGGTCGGGATCTCTGGGGTTCCCAAGTGAGTTGAAACGAACGCGATCCGCCGCCTGCCGGGCGAGAACTGGGGTAGGTCATCGAGGGGGTGGAGCAGAGCAGCCTCATGAGCGGCCCGGCCGTGTTGCGAGGGGAGCTGCAGATGCCGGACGTTGATGTCGCCGCAACCCAATGAGTACACCAGACGATTGGCGTCAGGCGAAATCGCCGGGGAGTGGGGCCCTGGCCCAGGGACGCCGACAATCGCGGGGGATGAGAGCCGGACGCCGGGACCGTGTAAAGGCTGGGCCGGCGCCAAAAGCCGAACAAAAAGACGACGGCGCGGCTATCGTGGGTCCAGAAAGGCGCCGCGGCCCAGCGGTTTTGGAAGGTGACGTGTGTCGGCCGGCCGGGAACAGGTTCTCGAAGAGGCGCAGCAGATAAAGAACAGCTAATGTGCCACGCCCGAGCCGGCTGAAGAACAACGTAGCTCCGTCCGGCGACGCGGCGGGAGAGGCGTCGCCCCAACTCCCCTGAGCCGGGTTTGACAACCTGCCCAGCTTGCGGGTCTGAAGCGACGACAGGAACAAGGCGTGTGGCTCATCCGGAGGGTCTTTGTGAATGACGACAATCGATTTGCCCTCGGGCGTCCAGGGAAAGATGGAACCAATTTGTTCCGGGGGGAATTGAGAGCTCGGCCACTTTTCTCTCCACTCCCTGTTGCGCACTTCACCGGCCGATAAATCAGCTTCGAACAACCCGAAGCGGCCAGTGTTCGGCTTCCTCGGCGGTTGATCCTTTTTTCCTTCCGATCCCAGTCGGATGTTTGCGCCCGGTGTAGCAGCCGATGCGATGGGATACACAGCCGGTAGGCGCTCCGATATGATGTGGGGCGAGCGTATGGGAGCGCGTGTGTGGCTGGCGGCGCTGCTGGCGCCGGCCGGTTGGGGGGGCGGCTGGCCGGTTGTCCGGGTTGAGGATCCGCGGCCGGCGCCGGGCTGGGCGGTGCTGGAGCGCCACCTGATCCGGGTGCTGGACGAGGCGGGGGAAACGTTCGTCCGCACGTACGCAAACGCGGACGGCACGCTCCGGTGGAAGGAGCGCTACGAAGGGGGGATGAATTCCTCCGATGACTTGTACGAGGCGTTTCGGGGCCTGTCGCTGCACTACGCGATGGGCGGGTCGAAGAAGCTTGACGCGCTGCACCGGCACGTATGGGAGGGAATCACGCGGCAGTTCACGCGCTACGGAAACATCTACCGCGAGTTCGACGGCAACTGGGACTGGATGCATCACGGGGAGGGGTACACGTCGTTCTACACGTTCGGCCTGGCCGACCCGGGCGACGCGAAGTTCCTCGAGCGGTCGCGCAGGTTCGCCGCCATGTACATCGGCGAAGATCCCGAGGCGGCGAACTACGACCCCGAGCACAACATCATCCGCGCGGTGATGAACGGCAGCCGGGGGCCGAAGATGAAATGGACGGTGCGGGATTGGATTCCGACGAATGCCAACCTGGCCTACTATCACCTGCCGTTTGACGACCTTCCGGGCGTCGATACGCCGACGGGCTGGATCAACGACGAGCCGTTGGCGGTGATTGTCCGGACGATGAGCGAGCGCATGGCGCGCGGCGACGTGCCGATCAATCTGACGGTGACGCCGCTGGTTGCCGACGCGTACTTGTACACAGGGGAGGAGAAATACCGGGAGTGGGTGGTGCGGTACGTGCGCGGCTGGGTGGAGCGGACGCGGCAGAACGGTGGCGTGACGCCGGACAACGTGGGCTTGAGCGGCCGGGTGGGCGAGCACCTGAACGGCAACTGGTGGGGCGGCTACTATGGCTGGTACTGGCCGCGGGGGGCGATGGACATTGTGCGGGCGGAGGTGACGGCGGCCAAGGTGGCGCTGCTGCTGACGGGGCAGCGGGAGTGGCTGGAACTGCCGCGCAGCCAGCTCGACGTCCTGCGGCGGCACGGGCGGATCCAGAAGGGGGTGTACGTCATTCCGGAGCGCTACGGGCGACAAGGCTGGCACCACTACGCTCCGGAGCCGGTGTATCCCTACGTGTGGCTGTGGGCGGTTTCGCAGGACGAGCAGGACTGGCGTCACATCGAGCGGCTGTCGCAGAATCCGCCGGGTGCGGCGGCGGGCGATTTCGAATGGGCGATGTTCGTGCGGGGCCGGAATCCGGGATACCCGGCGGAGGCCTTGGAGAGAGACCTGAAGTTCGTCCGCGAGCGCCTGCGAAAGATCCTGGACGAGCACGGCAACCCGGAGACGTGGTTGGACGCGCACTGGGCGATGCGGAATCCGATGGCAACCGGCGCGCTGCAGCGGCTGACGATGGGGGCCGTTCCGGTGGATCGGCGGGGGGAGATGCTGCACGCGCAGCTTCGCTACTTTTGCGCGGAGCAGCGGCGGCCGGGGCTGCCGGAGGGCGTGGCGGCGCTCGTCAAGCGGCTTTTGCCTGACGGGGTGGAAGTGGAGCTTGTGAACACGGACCTGACGGCGCGGCGGCGGGTGATTGTGCAGGGGGGCGCCTACGGCGAGCATGTGATTGTGAGCGCCGGGGCGTTGAGAGTCGATGGTCCGCTCTTCGAGGCGGATCTGGCGCCGGGGGCGGGGACGACGCTCGAGATCCGGATGAGGCGATACGCGGGCCGGCCGCGGTACGCGTTTCCTTGGGACCGCGGCGGGCAGGGGGCACCGTGAGGGCTGCGGGTTTGACATTACTGCTAGCGGGGACGCTTGGGGCGCAGATGGGCTCGCCGGGCGGCGGCGAGACGCAAGCCATCGCGCTTCATCCGACCGATCCGAATGTCATTTACGCCGGGGCGGCCAAGGGTCTGTGCAAGACGACGCGCGGGGGCAAGGACAACTGGCCGGCGGTGGGATTGGAGACATACTCGCCGCGGGCGATCGTGCTGGATCCGCGGAATCCGGAGGTGATTTATGCGGGGACGTACGAGATGGGTGTGTACAAGAGCGCCGACGGGGGTGCGAGCTGGCAGGCGGTGAACCGGGGCCTGACGGATCTTCATATACTCTCGCTGGCGACTGAGGCGGGCGGCGCGGTATACGCGGGGACGGACGGGGGCGGCGTGTTCCGGACGAGGGACGGAGGGGAGACGTGGGTCGAGGTCAACCGGGGGCTGCTTGACAAGGTGGTCCGGGCGCTGGTCATCGACTCGGAACGTTCGGTGATCTTCGCCGGGACATGGCACGGCGTGTACACGAGCGCCGACGGGGGAGAAACCTGGACGGCGAACCCGGAGGGGGTGTGGGATGTGGACGTGGCTGCGCTGGCGATGGCGCCGTCGGACCGGCGGGTGGTGTATGCCGGGACGAACCCGCGCGGCATTTACCGGAGTGAGGACGGCGGGGTGACGTGGGAGCACGCCTGCGTGCTTGGCGAGCAGATCCTCTCGCTGGCGGTGGATCCAGCGGACGTGCGGCACGTCTACGTAGGGACGCGGGCGGGCGTTTTTCGCAGCACGGATGGCGGGGCAAGGTTCCGGCGGGCGGGCCTGGCGTGGTCCAATGCCGCCTGGACGCTGGTCTTCGATGTGAAGACCAAGCCGCCCACGCTGTACTACGGCGGCGTGGGCGGGGTATTGAAGACCACGAATGGCGGACAATGGTGGGAGGTCACCGGCCCACAAAGGAGGTGAGCGCTATGCTCCGCCGGACCCGCCTGCTGGCGCTGGCGGCGATGTGGCCGGCCGCGGCGGCGAGCGAGTCGCTCCGGTTCGAGCCCAACCACGGCCAGTTCGACGCGGAAGTCCTGTACGCGGCGCGGGGCGGGGAATACTCGATTGCTCTGCTCCACGACGGGGCGGCGATCCGGACGACGGACTGCGGCGGGGGGGCGAGCATTCGGTTAACGTTTGCCGGCAGCCGGCGGACGCCTGTCACGGAGGGCATCGGGGCAAGCGGGGCACGCGCGAACTATTTCCTCGGCGCCGAATCCGCCCGCTGGCGGCGCGGCATTCCGAGCTTCGAGCGGGTCCGTTACCGTGACCTTTATCCGGGTATCGACCTTGTGTGGTACGGCAGCGAGGGCCGGCTCGAGCACGACTTCGTGGTACGGCCGGGGGCTGATCCGGGTGCGATTCGGGTGCGCGTTGAGAGTCGCGAAGCGCCCCGGCTGGATCGCGCCGGGTGCGTGGTGATCGGCTCGCTGCGGCTGGACAAGCCCCGGGCGCGGCAACAGGACGGGCGCCCGGTGGAGGTGTCGTACCGGCGCGCCGGCCGGCGGGAGTTCCGGCTCGCCGTGGGGCGCTACGACCGGGCGGCCGAACTGGTGATCGATCCGTTGCTGGTGTACGCGACCAGCCTGGGCGGCAGCGGGCGCCAAGAGAGCGTGAGCAATCCGCGGTGTTACTGGGATACGCCGACTGCCATTGCCGTGGACGCGGAGGGGAACGTGTACGTTGCCGGATACACGCCGTCGGCGGATTTTCCGATTGCGGACGGGCTGGATGAGGAGCTGACGAGCTTTTGGGACGTCTTTGTCGCCAAGTTCGACCCCGGCGGCCGGCTCCTGTACTCGACATACCTCGGGGGCGCGACGGACAACCTGGCCCGCGACCTCGCGCTCGACCCGCACGGCGACATCGTCATAACCGGCTCCACGGGTTGCGACTTCCCCGCCGTCGGTCCGCTTCAGGAGTGCCGCGGACGCACGGACGCGTTTGTGTTAAAGCTGTCGGCCGACGGCGGGCGCATCCTGTTCTCGACGTTCCTCGGCGGCCAGGGTGAAGAGCGCGGCCAGGGGTTGGGTGTGGACGCGGGCGGCGATATTTATGTTGCCGGATGGACCAACTCGAGCGATTTTCCGGTGACGGCCGGCGTGATCCGCACAGCTCCGGCGGACGGCTTCGTGGCACGGATCGGCTCCGGCGGCATGCGCCTGGTCTACTCGACGTACTTCGACGCCGAGGTCACCGACATGGCGGTGACGGCGGACGGACGCGCGTTTCTAACCGGCGCAACGCCGTCGGAGGCGTTTCCCACGACCCCGGGCGCGTTCCAGCGCAGTTACGCAGGGGGCGGGGATGCGTTCCTTGCCGGGGTCGACGCGGAGGGGGCGCGGCGTCTGTTTGCGACATTGCTCGGTGGGGCGGGCGCCGACCGGGGCAGCGCCATCGCGCTTGATGAAGACGAGGATCTCTTTGTGGCCGGGTCGACCGGCTCGACCGACTTTCCGACAACCGGCGGAGCCTGGCAGCGCGAATTGCGCGGTTCGGAGGATGTCTTCGTTATGAAGCTTGATGCGGGCGGGACGAAGGCGGCGTACTCGACACTGATCGGCGGCGGCGAATCGGACGCAGCGACGTCGTTTCGCCTGGCGGAAGCGGCCGCCGGGGTGGCGGTAGATGCCAGTGGCCATGCTTACGTGGTTGGCACGACGGCTTCGCGGGATTTCCCACTCGTGCGGCCGATACAGTCTGAGCTGGTTGGGGAGCGGTGCCTGCAATGCCCGCGCAGCTTCTTTTATGTCAGTTGCACCGATGCCTTTGTGACCAAGCTGGCGCCGGACGGCTCGGGCGCGGTCTACTCGACGTTCCTCGGGGGCGTTAACCTGGACCGTGGCCGGGCGATCGCGGCTGATGCCCGGAGCAACGCGTACATAGCCGCAAACGCGGACCCGCACGCGCCTCAGACCCGAACGCCCCACTCGGGAAACTCCTGGGACCGGATCTTCATCGCCAAGATCGCCGACGACGGCAGCGAGCCGCCCGAGCTTCGTCGGGAAGGGGTGGTGAACGCGGCCAGCTTCGCGTCCGGAGTGACGCCGGGCGGCGTCGCTTCGCTTTTCGGGCGTCGTCTGACTGAAGCTCGCGGGGTCGTGGCGGCGGCAGAGCTCCCGCCGTACACGCTGGCTGGCACGACGGTGATGGTGAACGGCATGCCGGCGCCACTGTACGCGGTGGCGGGGCTTGAAGGCTGGGACCAGGTAAATCTTCAGGCGCCTTATGAGACGGAAGGCGAGGTGACAGTCCTCGTGCAGCGTGGGACGGCATCGGCGGCCGTCACGGGCATTCCCGACTTCGCAGTTCAGCCGGGCCTTTTCACCGTGGATGGGGTTTACGCGGCGGCGCAGCACGCTGCTGACTACGCGCCGATTACGGAAGCCAACCCGGCGCGGCCGGGCGAGGCGATCGTCTTGTGGGCCACGGGGCTGGGACGCTCAATACCGCCGGTCGCCACCGGAGCGCCGGGGCCAGGCGAGCCGCTGTCGGTGGCGGCATCGCGAGTTCGCGTGTTCACGGCGGGGGCGGTGGAGTTCGATATGCTGTTTGCGGGGCTGGCGCCGCGGCTGGTTGGCGTCTACCAGATCAATGCGCGGCTACCTGAGAGCCTACCCTATTCGGGCGACCTGGATGTGGTCCTGATGGTTGACGACAGACTCCGGAGCAACGTGGTCAAGCTGCCGGTGCGCCGGCCGTGACAAGGGCCTTGCGGGTGTTGGCGAGGGTGGCGGTGAGCGACTCGCGCGGCAGGTCGTTCACGATCGTCTTGACAATCCAGCCGGCGCCGAACGGGATGCCGCGAGTGAGCGAGACGGCCTCGCACTCGATGTAGACGCCACCGTCGCGTTCCTGAAAGCGCCAATAGGTATAGAGCCGCCAGAGGAAGCCGTCGTCACGGCCGGGGGGCAGTTCGCGTTCCGCCCGGCGTCCGGCGTTCACGACTTGAGCGATCTTGGTGGAGTAAGAGCGACTGTGGGCGCGCCTGGGATCGAGAGGGAAGTAGCGCACCTCGTGCTCGGTGTTGAGGACGACGGTGAGAACCTTTTTCTTGAGCAGGCGCAGGCGAACCTTGAAATCATGGGCGTCGCGGTGAAGCAGCTTCGAGCCGATCACCTCGGGTTGGTAGAACTGCTGGTGACGGTCGTAGTCCTGGATGAGGTTGAGTGTTCGGCTGAGCGTCACACCAGGGATAAAGACTGCGCCGATCCAGTCATGGATGAGGCCGCCGGGGATCTCCGTCATGGGGCCGTCGGCGGCGGGTTCGATGACGACGTCGCCGTTCCGGGCATGGGCGCGGCGGCCCGCGGAGTCGTCCAGCCAGAGGAAGTTCTTCGGGCCGCGAACGCGCTCGGCGAGGCGGGCTTCGGCCGCGCGGATGTAATGGTTGAAGGCGTCGATTGTTTCCTGCTTGAGTTCGGCGGCGGGGGCCGCGTAAGCGAGGGTCAGGAGCAGGGTGAGGCGGAGCGCGATCCCTGGGGTGAGGGCATTGCCGCCGCCGTGGGGCGCGGAATGAAGGACCGCTGATGAACGCCGACGCAGGCGGATGGTTGCCAGAGTCATGATCGGTGCATAGTCTTACCGTCTTCAGCTCCGGGCCGGGGGGAGCTGGGACAGCGCTGGCGCGATCAGAAGCCGATGCGGACTCCGAGGCGGAAGAAGCGCTGGTCGTTGCCCTCGCGGCCCGTGTTTTGGACGCCGCCGATCAGGCCGAAGTTGCCGGAGGAGATATCGGCGTTCGGGTTGGCGAAGTGCGGCGTGTTGGAGATGTTGAAGGCTTCGGCACGCAATTGGAGATCGACGCGCTCGGTGATGCGGAAGCGGCGGAAGACGCCCATATCGACGTTGATCAAGCCGGGTCCGCGGAGCACGTTTGTGCCGCAAGTGCCGAAGCGGGCGACGTTGGGATCGACGGTATTCGGGTTGGCCAGGTTGGTGGGATCCCACCATCGTGTGCGCTCGCCAATCTTCGCGACGGGGCCGAGGCAGTCGGCGAACTGGCCGGAACCGGGGGCGTTGAGGGTTGTGCCGGGAGCGGTGGGTGTGACCGGCAGGCCGGTGCTCAGGCGGGCCAGGGCGTTGACCTGCCAGCCGCCGAGAAGGGCTGCCGCAACGCCTTGCCGGGCCCAGCGCCGGCCTTTGCCGAAAGGCAGCTCGGCGATGCTGCTGATAACGGCGTTGTGCCGGATGTCCATCGGCGTGGAGCCGTAGTTCTTGCGCCAGTAGGCGGGGTGATTGACCCGGGGCGCGGCGGTGGAATTCTCGGCGGTATAGCCGAGCGAGTGGCTCCAGGTGTAAGAGAGCTGCATCTGGTAGCCGCCGCGGAAGCGGCGCTGCAAGCGGGCTTGCAGGGAATCATACTTGGCGGTTCCGAGGTGGCCGATGAAGGTGGTGGCGGCGGTGCGGCCGAACTTTTTGACGAGCTGGCGGCCGGCGTTACCGGCGCCGAGGTCAGCCCAGTTGGCGTCAAGGAAGGCAGTCTGGCGGATCGAGCGGGTGGCGACATAGCCGGCGGAAGCGAACCACTCGCCGAACCTTTTTTCGAGCGTGAAGTTCCAGGACTGGACGTAGCCGCGGCGGAAGTTCTGATCAGCGGTGATGAAGGCGGCCGTAGGGGGCAGCGGCAGGCGTTCCTGTTCAGGGACGATCGGGGTCGGGGGCAGGCCCTGGTCCAGGGTCGTAGACCACGACCAGGAGGTGTCGAAGGCGAGGTTTTGGACGAACTGAACTGGGTAGTTGGCGCGCAGGTCGCGACCGAGGCTAAACGGGTCATAGGTGATGCCGTAGCCGGCGCGGACGACAAAGGAATCGGTGGCGCGCCAGGCGAACCCGAGCCGCGGGGCGAATAGCTTCTTGCTCTGGTCGAGCCCGCAATTTTTTGGTGTCGACCCAAGGCCGCAGAGGACGGCCTCGTTGGTGTCGAAGTCGTAGCGCTCGAGGCCGCGGTGCGTGCGGGTGGGGAAGGGGTAGTACTCCCAGCGCAGGCCGTAGGAAAGGGTCAGGCGGGGCGTGGCCTGCCAGCGATCGCGCAGATAGAGGCTGTAGAAGATCGAGCGAACCTTGTACTCAGGGATGGAGAGGACATTGCGACCGGCTTCGCGCGCCAGGCCGAGCAAGAGCGAGGCGATGCTGTTGTAATCGTTGGCAGCCGGGCCGCCGCGGCGCGTGGTGGTCGAGTTGCGGAACAGGAAGCCCCCGGCGGGTCCGCCGACGGCGCCGGCGGCGTTGGCGACGCCCTGATTGAGGTGCAACTGATAAATGTCGGCGCCGAAGCGGATGTCGTGGGCGCCCTTGGCCCAGTTACCGTTGGCGACATATTGAAACTGGTAGTCGCGGCCGAAGAAGGGGGAGTTGTTGGAGTTCCCGAGCAGCGAGAATCCGTCGATGGGCATGCGGCCGAGGCCGCCGGCGAGGGTTGTCTCACCGTTGGCGCCGGGGATGCCGAGCAGGTCGCGGCCGATCTTCTGGTCCATGTGGGGGAACAGGGCGTTGGTGTCCAGCAGCATCGCGCCGTAGTATCCGTCGAAGACGAGGGTGGGGGAAGCGACGTAGGTCGTCGAGACCGTGCCGGAGTACGTGTTCCCGAAGCCCCGGCCGGGGCGGGAGTCGGTAGGATGGACGGCGGGGCCAGCGAGGCGTCCGAAGGGGGGCGGGTTATCGGTGCCGTAGTCCAAGTAACTGAGGCGGAGGAATGCCGTCCATTTGTCGGTCAGGTTGAAGCTGGTTTTGGCATCGACCTGATCGCGGTCGTACTTATAGGTGATGCCGGCCAGGTAATTCAGATTGATGCCGAGCGCGCCCTGTCCGGGAGCGTTGGGCAGCGGCCAGTCGGGCAGCTCGAGAATCTTTTTTGTGGGTCCGGAAAAGCGGGAGGCGGGGATTTGATTTCCGGGGAACGGGACGCGATCTCTGGCGTAAGCGTTTGGGTTGGCGGGATTGAACGGGGCGCCGGAGAACGGATCGAAGATCGGAGTCGGGGAGCCTGACAGATCGCCGCGGCGCATCTCGGCGGTGGGCACATCGAGGAATCTCTGGGCGTTCTGCCGTTCCGAAGTCCGTTCGTAGCTGACGAAATAAAAGGCCCTGTTCTTTTTGATTGGGCCGCCGAGGGTGCCGCCCGCCTGGTTAAAGATGTATTTGGGGCGCGGGGCCGAGCGGTCGCTGAAATAGGGGTAGGCGCTCAGGTTGTGGTTGAAGTGATGCAAGAAGGCTGAGCCATGCAGGTCATTGGTGCCGGATTTGATTTGGAGGTTGATGGCCGCACCGCCAGCCAGGCCCTGCTCGGCATCGAAGGAATTTGTGACGACGTTGACGACCTCGATAGCCTCGAGGGTGGGGTTGATGCCGGTCATATGGGGCAGGTTGGGGTTATAGGCGGTGGTGCCGTCGATGCGCACGTTGTTGTTCATGTCGCTGGTGCCATTGACCGAGTAGCGGACGGCGCGGGTCGGGTTGGCCGGTGTGGAGTGGGCGTTGCGCGGCGGTGTGAAGCCGGGGAGGGTCCCGAGCAGCATCTGGTAGTTGCGCCCGATCGGTAAGGGGACGTTTTCCAGGACGCTCTTGTCGACTTCGTGGCGGACTTCGGCGCGATCGGTTTGCAAGGCCACGGGGCTGGCTTCGACAGTGACCTGCTCGCTGACCGGGCCCAGTTCGAGGCGGGCATCGACGCGGGTGAGGCTGTTGACGGTCACTTCGACGGGCGACTGGCTGAAAGCGCGAAAGCCTTCGGCTTCGACGCGCACGGTGTAAGCTCCGGCCGGGATGGTCGGGAATCGATAGATGCCGGATTCGTTGGTAGCGGCCCTGCGGGTTGCGCCGGTGGCGATATGGGTGATGGTGACTTGGGCGCCGGGGATGGCGGCGTCGGTCGAGTCGGTCACGTTGCCGACCAATCCGCCGTAAAGGATCTGAGCGTTGGCGGGCCGAGGCGTCAGAAAAACGAGCGAGACCGCGGCCAGCAAGAGGGAAGGCGACAGGCGCAAAGTTTTCATACCGTTCTCCATTAAAGTCAAGTATGGCCTGTGTTATTTCCGGTCGCAAGGTGCGAGGAAGCTTCAGGGAGTCAATTTCTTGTGGAGGGGTTTCCAGACGGCCGGCCGCCCAGGCTCATTGCCCAGGCGGGTTAGGGGACTGTACACTGAGTCTGATCATGAAGTGGCTACGCACGACAGTGGGTGTGGCCGTATGTTTTTGCTGGACGGCGCGGGCCGGGGACTGGGATAGGGCGGAGAAGAACGCGGCGGATGCGCGGGCGGGCATCCGGCTGTGCAAGCGGCTGGCGTGGGCGTGGCTGGATCAGGCCGATGCGCGCAGCGGGCTGATTCCGCGGAACCTGCGCGGGGACTGGTTCTGGAATGCGCAGGACGCGGCCGCGGACAATTTCCCGTTCTATCTGCTGACGGCGTTCGTGACGGATGACTATCACTTGAAGCTGGCGGCGCTGGAGATGCTGCGGCAGGAGCAGCGGCTGACGAACCGCGTCGCGCGGATGCCGGATGTGTTCCTGTTCGACACGCAGTCGTTCCGGCCGGGACCGTACAAGCTCGACGCGGTGATATTCGGGGCCTCTGAATATGCCAAGGACGGGCTGACGCCGATCACGGAGTGGCTGGGCAACGGGCCGTGGCTGGACCGGATGGTGGGACTGATCGAAGACATCTGGAAGTACGCTCCGGTGGACTCGGCCTATGGGAAGCTGCCGTCGGCGAGCGAGGAGGTCAATGGCGAGATGCTTCAGGTCACCAGCCGCTTATACTGGCTAACCGGCGAGGAAAAGTACAGGCAGTGGGTCTTCCGGCTGACGGACGAGTATTTCCTGGGCCGGGACATTTTGAAGGCGGAGCGGTTGCAGCTCGACGACCACTCCTGCGAGATCATCGGGGGGCTGTCGGAAGGCTACGTGGTGGCGGCGAAGACCGACGCAGAGCGGTGGAGGAGATACCGGCCGGTGATGCACGGGATCCTGGATCGGATTCTGGCGATGGGGCGGAATCCGGACGGGCTGCTGCACCATACGATTGACCCGCGGGACGGGAAGGTGTTGAACGGCGACCTGACGGACAACTGGGGTTACAACTACAACGCGTTCCTGACCGTGGCGGAGGTGGATGGGGAGGAACGCTATCGGGAGGCGGTGCGGCATGTGCTGGGGAACATTGACAAGTACAGGGAGTTTCGCTGGGAGAACGGCGGCGCGGACGGGTACGCGGACTCGATCGAAGGGGCGATCAACCTCTTGAACCGGATTCCGGTGGAAAGCGCCTGGGGCTGGGTGGATGAGTCAATGGCGATACTGCTGGGCAAGCAGCGCGATTCGGGACTCATGGAGGGCTGGCACGGGGACGGGAACACGGCGCGCACCACGCTGATGTGGACCCTGTGGAAAACGCAGGGGATCACGGCGGGGCCGTGGCGTACGGATCTGCTATTGGGGGCGGAGCGGACGGCGGACGGGGCGCTCCGCGTATTTGTTCAGTGCGAGCACCCATGGCGCGGCGTGCTGCGATTTGACAGGAAGCGGCACCGGGAGGTGTTCCACCTGCCGTTTGACTACGCGCGGATCAATCAGTTTCCGGAGTGGTTTACGGTGGAGGCAGAGGCGCGTTACCGGCTCGAGCGGGAGGGTGGGGAAGCGGCGGGTGTGACCGGCGCGGAGCTGATGAGATACCCGGTGACGCTGAAAGCGGGCGAGCGGCTGCGGCTGGTGGTGCGCAAGTGAGCGGCGGCCAACGCGTGCGCTTCCTGTCATTAGCTGTTGAAGATTCTAGTACGAGGGTTGACAATTTTAACGAGGAAGGTTGTTATGTTCGGCCGTAGCTTGATTCGGACGTTTGGGGCAGTTGTGGGCTTGGCGGCGGGCGTGCTGGCGGTTCACCTGATCTGGGCCGGGGCGGCCCAGCCCGGCGGGACCGGCGCAGCGGTGGCAATGGATCCGGAGGCCACCGGTTTGCGGATTGAGTTCCTCGGAGGCGAAAGCGGCGCCTGGGAAGGGGAGGTTAGGGTTTCGGCCGGCAAGATTGCAATGATCGATCTATGGCATGGTGGGCCGAAGTCCAGGCTGGAGGGCACAAAGTTTCGCCTCACGCGGGCGAGGCAACGACAGGCGGCGGGGCTGGCGCCTCAGCTTCTGCTGACGGTGGCGGGGCCGGCGAACGCACAGGTCGAGCTGGCGACCAATCAGGGAACGGCGCGCTTTCTGCTCTCCGATGTGGCGGAGGGCAAGCCGCTTCCGCTGTTGGATGAGAAGCTGGCGGTGCACAGGGGACCGGCGGCCTTCCGGATCAGCGGGGAAGGTGGAGACGAGGACTTTGCGTCGGCGGCCGCGGCGCCCGATGGAACGGTATGGGTGAGCTATGTCCGTTACCAGAGCGGGCCGCCGGTGGACGAGGCGGCCATCGCGAACCGCCAATTCGACTCGCTGATGCCGAAAGGGAATGGCGACCGGGTGCTGCTGATCCGGTACGACGGCAAGGAGTGGTCGGCGCCAATGGCGGTGACTGACGAGCTCGGGGACCTGTGGCGGCCGGCGGTGGCGGTCGATGGGCAAGGGAACGTGTGGGTGACGTGGAGCCAGCAGCGGGAGGGCAACTGGGACTTGTACCAGCGGCGGTGGAGCGCGAAGACGAACCAATGGTCGGCCATTGAGCGCCTGACGAAGGAGGCGGGGGCGGACATCAACGTGGTGGCAACGCGCGACAGCAAGGGCCGAGTGTGGTGGGCCTGGCAAGCCTGGCGGGGGGACAACTTCGACATTTTGTTAGCCTCAGCGGAGACCAGCCAGCCGGTACGCGTGGCCGGGACGGCGGCGAATGAATGGAGCCCGGCGATTGCGGCCGACTCGGCGGGGAATGTCTATGTGGCTTGGGACAGCTACGCGGCGGGCAACTATGACGTGTTCGTACGGCGTTTTGGGGCCAAGGCGGGCGAGGCGGTCGCGGTGGCGGACACGGCGTGGTTCGAGACCCGGCCGAGCCTGGCGTGCGATGGGGGCGACCGCGTGTGGGTCGCTTACGAGGAGGATGAACCGAATTGGGGCAAGGACTACGCGACCGCCGATGTGAACCGGCCAGTCGGGAATCTCGGGACGCCGCTGTACTTGAATCGCCGGGTGAGGGTGAAGGTCTTGGAAGGGGAGCGCTCGCTGATTCCGGCGGGGGATTTGGCGGAGGCGCTGGATGAACTCGGGGACCGGCCGCAGAGCTTTCCGCGGGTGGCGGCGGACGGCGCGGGGAATGTTTGGCTGTTCCTGCGGCACCACGCGCGGCCCACGCGGGCAGGGGAGCTATGGGCGGGGTCGGTGACTCGCTACGACGGGAGGCGGTGGAGGCTGGCGCAACTGCTGCCGTCATCGGACTACATTCTGGACAACCGGCCGGCGCTGGCGGACTGGAAAGGGGGAGGAGTGGTGGCGGTGTACTCGAGCGACGCCCGGCTGAGGACTGTGCCGGGCGGGCCGGAGAACGATCTGTACGCGGCGGTGCTGAGAGGGTCGAAGGCGGAGGCGCCGGCGTTGGCGGCGGACACGGCCACGCGGGCGGCAGCGGCGCCGATTCACCCCCGGGAGGCTGAAGACATCGCGCGGATGCGTGCCTACCGGATCGAGGCGGGGGGAAAGACCTATCGATTACTGCGCGGGGAGTTTCACCGCCACACCGAGTTCACGAGTCACCGGGACCAGGATGGCGGTCTGGAGGACATGTGGCGCTACGGGCTGGACGCAGCGGCGATGGACTGGATCGGCAACGGGGATCACGACAACGGGCGGGGGCGGGAGTACGTCTGGTGGGTCATTCAGAAAGTGACCGACATGTTCCACCATCCGCCGCACTTTGTGCCGCCGTTCACTTACGAGCGGTCGGTTTTGTATCCGAATGGACACCGCAACGTGATGTTCAGCCGACGGGGAGTGCGGCCGCTGCCGCGTGGGCCGCTGCCGGGCACGCCGGAGGAAGGGGCGCCGGACACGAAGCTGCTGTATGCGTACCTGCGTCACTTCGGGGGGATCTGCTCGATCCATACGAGCGGGACAAGGATGGGCACGGACTGGCGGGACAACGATCCGGAAGTGGAGCCGGTGGTGGAGATCTATCAGGGGCACCGGCACAATTACGAGCATTACGGGGCGCCGCGGAGCGCGACGCCGGAGACGCAAATCGGCGGCTACCAGCCGGCGGGCTATGTGTGGAACGCCTGGGCGCGGGGATACCGGCTGGGGGTCCAGAGTTCAAGCGACCACGTGAGCACGCACATGAGCTACGCCGTGGTGCTGGCGGAAGAGGCCAGCCGTGAGGGAGTGGTCGATGCGTTCCGCAAGCGCCATTGTTACGGGGCGACGGACAACATTGTGCTGGACGTGCGGGCGGGCGAGCAGTTGATGGGGGACGAGTTCAAATCGAAGACGCCGGTGCGATTGAGCGTGAAGGCGATCGGGACGCAGCCGATCCGCCGGGCGGTGGTGATCAAAAACAACGGCTACGTATATGAGACCGGGCCGGCGGGGAACACGCTGGAATTCGAGTGGCAGGACGGCGAGCAGCCGGCGGGGACGGTGGCCTACTACTACGTGCGGATCGAGCAAGCGGACGGGCAATTGGCTTGGTCGAGTCCGGTTTGGGTTCGGTACGAGTAAGCCGCTGGTATACTAGGCACAGGAGCTGGTTTCGGGTGACGGGCAAAGATTTTTTGCGGCTGTCGGCGCGCCTGCAAATGCTTCCGGTGCTGGAGAGCGGGGACGAAACGCTCGTCGGCGGCCAGGCGGTGATCGAGGGGGTGATGATGCGGGCGCCGCACAGTTACTGCGTGGCGGTGCGCAAGCCGGACGGGGAGATCATCACCGACGCAAGTCCGCTGGCGAAGGTATCTGAGAAGTACCCGATTTTCAAGTACCCGATCATCCGCGGGGTAGGTACGCTTGGCCAGGCGATGTATCTCGGGGTCAAAGCGTTGAGGTTTTCGGCGAACGCGGCGCTGGAGGAGGGGGGTGCGAAGAAAAAGAAGCAGGAGATCTCCGGGCCGGCAATGGGGCTGAATCTGGCGTTCTCGTTCGCGTTCTTCGTGTTTCTGTATAAGTTCGTGCCGTTGTGGCTGACGACGCGGCTGGGGGAGTGGTATCCGTGGCTCCATGGGCAGATTGCCTTCAACCTGACCGACGGGGTGATCCGGATCGCAATTTTCCTGAGTTTCCTGTACGCGATCTCGCGGTGGAAGGACATTCGTCGGGTGTTCGAGTATCACGGGGCGGAGCACAAGGTGGTGTTCAACTACGAGTCGGGCGAGCCGGTGACGGTGGAGAACGCACAGAAGTTTGTGACGTGGCATCCGCGGTGCGGGACCAGCTTTTTGCTGGTGGTGATGATGATTGCGATCGTGATCTACACGCTGGTGCCGTTCGAGGGATTCGCGGCGAAGTTCGCGGCGCGGGTGGCGCTGCTGCCGCTGATTGCGGGCGTGAGCTATGAGGCGATCCGGTATGCGGCGCTGCGGCGCGGCAGCCTGCTGGCGACGGTGACGGCCCCGGGACTGTGGCTTCAGCGGATCACGACGCAGCCCCCATCCGACGATCAAACGGCCGTGGCGATCCGCGCGCTGGAAGGGGCCATGGCGCTGGAAGAGGCGCAGGGCGGCCGGCCGGTTATCGCCTAGGTTCTCCGGCCGATGACGTATCTGAAGAAACTCGAAGAGATCGAAGCGCGGTTTGAGGCGCTGACCGCGCAGATGGTGGATCCGAATGTGATCGCCGACCCGGAGCTGTACCGGAAGACCGCCAAGAGCCGGAGCGAGTTGGAAGACGTGGTGGGGAAGTTCCGGGAGTGGAAGAAGGTGCAGCGGGATCTGGAAGGGGCGCGGCAGATGCTGGAGGAGGGCGATGCCGAGCTGCGGGAGATGGCGCGGGAGGATGTCGAGCGGCTGGGGCCGGAGCTGGAGCGGATCGGGGAGGAGCTGAAGATCCTTCTACTGCCGAAGGACCCGAACGATGAGAAGAACGTGGTGCTGGAGGTGCGGGCGGGCACCGGCGGGGATGAGGCGACGCTGTTCGCGGCGGAGATCTTCCGGATGTACACGCGGTACGCCGAGGCGAAGGGGTGGAAGGTGGAGATCACCTCGGCCAGCGAGTCCAGTGTGGGCGGGCTGAAGGAGGTGATCGCGCTGGTGAGCGGGGACCGGGTCTACAGCCGGCTGAAATACGAAAGCGGCGTGCACCGGGTGCAGCGGGTGCCGGTGACGGAGACGCAGGGCCGGGTGCACACGTCGGCGGTGACGGTGGCGGTGCTGCCGGAAGCCGATGAGGTCGAGGTCAAGCTGGACCCGAAGGAGCTGCGGATCGACACGTTCTGCTCGTCGGGGCCGGGGGGACAGTCGGTGAACACGACGTACTCGGCCGTGCGGATCACCCACCTGCCGACGGGGCTTGTGGTTTCCTGCCAGGACGAGAAGTCGCAGATCAAGAACCGGGCGAGGGCGGAGCGGGTGCTGCGGTCGAGGCTGCTGGAGATGGAGCTGGCGCGGCAGCGGGAGCAGATCGGCGCGGAGCGGCGCAGCATGGTGGGCAGCGGGGACCGGAGCGAGAAGATCCGGACGTACAACTTTCCGCAGAACCGGGTGACGGACCACCGGATCGGGCTGACGCTGCACCAGCTTGATGAGATCATGGACGGGCATCTGGATCCGATTGTGGACGCGCTGGCGACGTATTACCAGGCGGAACGGCTCAAGCGGGCGCACGAGGCGGCCTAGGGGTGGGCCGTCCAGGATTTATGGCCGCGGATGAGGGCGGATACACGCGGAGGCCGATGGAATTATTCGAGTGTGCGGGGGATTGCTGCGCGAGCGGCTGACCGGTGGGATGCAGGTGGGGGCGGCGCTTCAGCAGGGGCAGCGGCTGTTAGAGCAAGGCGGGGTGGCGGCGGCGCGGCTGACGGCGGAAGTGCTGCTGTGCCAAGTGCTGGGGTGCGAACGTTCCTATCTATACGGGCATCCGGAACGGGAGTTGAGCGAGGTCGAGTGGCTTCATTACGGCCGGTATCTGCACGAGCGCTTGCAGGGGAAGCCGACGCAATACATCACCGGGCGGCAGGAGTTTTACGGGCGAGTTTTCCGGGTGACGCCGGAGGTGCTGATTCCGCGGCCGGAGACGGAGCACGTGGTGGAGACGGCGCTGGAAGTTTGCCGGGCGGCACGGCGGATTGTGGATGCCGGCTGCGGGTCGGGCGTCATCGGGGTCACGCTGCAACTGGAGACAGGAGCGGAGGTGTGGGCGACCGACATATCGGCGGCGGCGCTGCGGGTGGCGCAGGCGAACGCGCGGGCGCTGGGCGCGAACGTGCAGTTTCTGGCGTGCGATCTGACGAGCGCGATACGAGGCGGCTCGATGGACTTGCTCGTGTCGAACCCGCCGTACGTTCCGGCGGGGGACCGCGACGGGTTGCAGCGCGAGGTGCGGGACTGGGAGCCGGAGGTGGCGCTGTTCGGGGGAGAGTCGGGGCTGGAATTCTACCGGCGGCTGGTTAGCGAGGGCGAGCGGGTGCTGCGGCGGGGCGGATGGCTGGTGGTGGAGCTAGGGGTGCGGCAGCTCGAGGCGGTGTGGTCGATGCTGGGCGGCCGCTGGGGGGCGGTGAAGGTCACGAAGGACTTGGCGGGGCTGCCACGGGTGCTGGCGGCGCGGTTCGAGGCGTGAAAGGCGGCGGGGGTGGCTGGCGTTCGGAGGCGCCGGGCGATTGAGATTGACGACCCAGAGGTCGGAATCTATAATCTTTGACAGGAAGATCTCAGCCCCGGCAGGGGCAGGGAGGCGGAAGGCTCCCGGAAAGTTCAAGGTCGCATCTCAGGCTGCACTCAGTAAGAATGGATGTCAGCTGGCGCCTGCCGGGTGACGAACGGAAGGCTGCGGGAGGTAGAGATGCGGTATTCATCGTCCTTGCCTCTGCGGCTGGTCTGCGCCGCAGCGGCGGTATTGAGTTGCTTATCTTTCGGCGCCTTCGGCCAGGCGACTTTCGGAACCATATCCGGACGGGTCACCGACGCCACCGGGGCGGCCGTCCCCGGGGCGGAAGTCCGGGTCACGAACCAAGCGACGAACGTAACGCGCAGCGTGCAAAGCGACGCGTTCGGGAACTATGAGGCCACGCACCTGCATGGGGGTCTATACCGGGTAACGGTGGAGATGCCGGGCTTCAAGCGGTTCGTTCATGAAGACATCCGGTTGGAAGCCCAGGGGCAGGTGCGGATTGATGTGGCGCTGGAGGTCGGCGACGTCACGACCGAAGTGACGGTCACGGCAGGGGCGCCGGTCGTGGAGTCGGAGACATCGAGCATCGCGCAACTGCGGCCGGTCACGCAACTGCTGGACCTGCCGTTGAACGTGGTGGGCACGACGGCGCCGTTTTACCAGTTCACGGTGCTGACGCCGACAGCGCACGAGGCGGGTGGATCGGCGAGGGCGTTCGGCGGGACGCGGCGAACGACGACGAACTTCAACGTGGACGGCATCAGTTCGAACTCGATCGTGTTCGGCAACCAGGAATCGAACCTTCAGCCGCCGGTCGATTCGGTGCAGGAGGTGAAGATCAGTTACGTCAACAACAAGGCGGAATTTGCCGATCCGGGCAACCTGATGATCATCACGCGGCCGGGCCAGAACGAGTTTCACGGCTCGGCGTTCTGGCAACACTACAACAGCGCGCTGGCGGCGCGGTCATTCTTCGCGCCGACTCGAGGGGCGGTGGATCCGGTGACGGGCGAGGAGGTGTTGTCGCAGCAGAACATTTTCGGCGGCTCACTGGGGGGCCGGATCCGGCGCAACCGGGCGTTTTTCTTCGTGGCTTACGAGAACAACTATGACCCGACGCCGGCCGCGGTGACCGCCAGCGTGCCGACACAGAAGATGCGGCAGGGCGTTTTTTCGGACCTGCTGGCAGGGACCAAGCCGATTACGATCCGGAACCCATTCACGGGCGAGCCATTTCCGGGCAACATTATCCCGGCGGAACTGCACAACTCGGCGTCGGTGAAGGCGCAGCAAAAGTTGTATCCGCTGCCGAACTTCGGGGCGCCGGAGCTGGCCGTGGCGAACTTCCGGGGCGCCTTCGACCGGGACAGCCGGGTGGACAAAATCAACACGAGGGTAGACTACGTGTTTTCCGAGAAGCACAGCGTATACGCGCGATTCGGTTTCACGCGGAATCTGTCGAACAGCCTGGCGGGGGGCTTCTTGCCGGCGGATTTTATCGGCGGTCATGCCCGGACGCTGAACCGGGCTCCGCAGGGTCACGTCTCGAGCACGTATACGGTGGCGCCGAACATTGTCAATGAGGCGCGGGCCGGCATGGCCCGGCACTGGGTGACGACGGGCGGGCCACTGCCGGGACAGGAGCTGATTGACTTCATCGGCATTCAGGGGCTGGTGCGCCAGCCGCCGGAGGAGCGGGCGTCGCCGGACATCCGCATCTCCGGCTTCCAGCGCATCTCCTGGGGCGGGGACAACCGGCGGGTGGCCAACAACTACCTGTTTTCGGACCAGCTCACGTGGATCAAGGGGCGTCACACGATGAAGGCCGGGGGCGAGTACCGGCCGCAGCAGTATAACGGGCCGGCGCGTCCGGGTTTCGGGCGCTACGACTTTACCAACCGCTACACCGGCTATGCGTACGCCGACTTTCTACTGGGGCTGCCCAGCACGACACAGCGCGAGCAGGAGCGGCCCCTGCTGTATGCGCGATGGTACTCCTTGAGCGGCTTCGTGCAGGACGATTTCAAGGTGTCGCCAAAGCTGACGCTGAATCTGGGTTTGCGCTACGAATACAACAGCCCCCAAGTGGACAAATACGACGTGATCTCGAATTTTGACCGGAGGACGGGGAGCATCGTCGTGCCGACGGCGGAGGTGATGCGGTACATTCACCCGCTGTTTCCGAAGGCGGTCCCGGTCATCACCGCCGACCAGGCGGGATGGCCGAATTCGCTGCGCCACCCGGACAAGAACAATTTGACTCCGCGGGTGGGATTTGCGTACCGTCCCTTCGGGGATGCCCGAACGGTGATCCGGGGTGGTTACGGGATCTTCGTTGACGACTTAACGGCGGATATCTTTGCGGCGTTTCTGGTGCGGCACGGCCCGTTCAACTTCAACGAAGGCTTCACAAATAAGATCGAGAAGGGTGTGCCTCTGCTCACCTTCGACCGGCCGTTTCTGGAAATGGGAAAACGTTTGGGTGCGCTGGACGTGCGGGGAATGGATCCCAATTTGCGCAACCCGTACGCCCAGCAGTGGAGCTTCACGCTGGAGCGGGAGGTGGCTGCAAACACTGGGGTGCGATTATCCTACATCGGCACCAAGACCACCCGGGCGACCTATCGCAGCGACATCAACAAGCCCAGGCCCAGCACGGTGAAGTTCTCGCCGGACCGGCGGCCCTATCCGCTGTACAACACGATCATCTTCAACGAGAGCGCGGGGAACCAGATCTACCACGCGGTTTCGCTGAACCTGGAGCGGCGGATGCAGGGTGGGCTGTACTACCAGGCCAATTACACGATTGCAAAGATGCTCACCGATACGGAAGACGCCAGCGAAGGGGGCCCGACGCTGGAGAACCCGTACGACCGAGCCAGCTTCCGTGGGGATTCCCAGTGGGTGCCGCGGCACCGCTTCATCGGCAACTTGATCTGGGAGCTACCCGTGGGCGAAGGCCGCCGGGTGCTGAGCCGACCGGGTTGGACGGACTGGGTGCTGGGCGGCTGGCAGCTCAGCGCCACGTTCGTGGCCCGGACTGGAGAATACCTCACACCGACGTTCTCGGGCTCAGACCCGTCGAACACGAACACCATCGGCGGGATCGCGGACCGGGTCGGGGACGGCAACCTGCCGAGGGAGCAGCGGTCGATCGAGCGGTGGTTTGACGTTTCGGCGTTCGCGGTGCCTCCCAACGGGCGCTTTGGGAACGCAGGGCGGGGCGTGATCATCGGTCCGGGGCGGCACTCGCTGAGCCTGGGGCTGTTCAAGCGCTTCCGGATCGCCGAAGGCCACACGCTGCGGGTGCAAGGCACGGCGAGGAATGCCCTGAATCATCCGGCGTTTGGTAATCCGAACCTGAACATTTCAGTGCCGGCGGCGGCCGGTAAGATCACGAGCGTGCAGACGCGAGACTTCGCGGGTCCGCGGGAGATCGCCATCGGGTTGCGGTACGAATTCTGAGAAGTCAGCCCGAGGTGGGTGGGCCCGCACCGATTCGAGCCGGGCCGGCCGGGCTACAATGGGTGAGACATGGATGGTGGTCGGCAACTGGCGCCGGCGACGGGGGGTTCGACGCTGGTGGTGCTGATTGGCAATCTGATCAACGACGGCCGACTCAGCGACTTTCGGAGCCACATCGCTGCGCCGTTGCAAGCGGTGGAGGGGAGGTTCGAGCCCATAACGAAGCTCTTCCGCGAACGGCTTCCCCGGGTCGAGGAGGTCATCGACGCGCGGCCGGCGCGGATTGAAGGCGAGCTGATGATTGATTAGCTGGTTCGCCCACACCGGAGTGCGAACACAGCGGTGGACGCGGGCTACCGGCGGGACCGAGGCGTCATGAGGACGATCTTCCACGTGGATATGGACGCGTTTTTCGTGTCGGTGGAAGAACTGTATGACCCGTCGCTGAAGGGCAAGCCGGTGGTGGTGGGCGGGCGGCCGGACCAGCGGGGAGTGGTGGCGGCGGCGACCTACGCGCTACGGACGGCGGCGAAGCTGTGCCCGCAAGCTATCTTCCTGGAGGGGCATCCGGAGAGGTATCGCGACTACTCGAGGCGGGTGTACGGGATTCTGCGCAGTTTCACGCCGCAGGTGGAGATGGCGTCGATCGACGAGGCGTACCTGGACATGACCGGGACCGAACGGCTGCACGGGCCGCCGCTTAGGACGGCGCACCGGCTGCACGAGCGAGTTCGGGAAGAAACGAAGCTGAACTGCTCGATCGGCGTGGCGACGTCGCGGCTGGTGGCGAAGGTGTGCTCGGACCAGGCCAAGCCGAACGGGGTGCTGTGGGTGCTGCCGGGTCAAGAGGCGAGGTTTCTGGCGCCGCTGGAGGTCCGGAAAATTCCGGGCGTGGGCAAGGTGACCGAGAAGCGGCTCCACGAGCTTGGGATCCGGAACGTGGGCGATCTGGCGAAGTTCAGCGAGCAGTTTCTGGCGGAGCGTTTCGGGCGGTGGGGTCTGGCGCTGGCGGGGAAAGCGCGCGGCGAGGACGCGGGCCGGTGGTTTGATGGGGAAATCGGCGAGGAAGAAGCGCCGAAGTCCGTCAGCCACGAGCACACGTTCGGGGAGGACACGGCCGAGCGGGGGGTGATCGAGCCGGTGCTGGCTCGGCTGGCGGAGATGGTGGGGCGGCGGTTGCGGGAGCACGGCCTGTATGCGCGGACGGTGCAGATCAAGCTGCGCTACGGAGACTTTTCGACCTTCACGCGGTCGCACACGCTCGACCATGCGACGCAGCTCGATACGGAACTGCTGGGTGAGGCGCGGAGATTGTTTCACCGCCACTGGAACGGGCGGCCACTGCGGCTGATCGGGGTGTACGCCGGTTCGCTGGAGGGAACGGAAGGGCAGTTGAGCCTGCTCGAGCAGGACAAGAGCGAGCGGTGGCGGCGGGCGCTGCTGGCGGTGGACCGGCTGCGCGACAAGTACGGCGAGGCGAGCGTGTCGCTGGCCGGGGGGCTGGAAGGGCGGTTCCGCGAGCGGACGCACGAGAATCCGGCCGGATTGCCGGGAAAGAAGGGGGACGAGCCTACCGGCGGTAGTTAACGATGGCGGCGAAGGAATCCGGTTCGAGGCTGGCGCCGCCGACCAGAGCGCCGTCAATTTCCTCCTGGGCCATTAGGTCGCTGATGTTTTCGGGCTTGACGCTGCCGCCGTAAAGGATCCGGAGGGCCGCGGCGGCGTCGGGGCCGAAGGTTCGGCCGGCCTCGGCGCGGAGGAGGCTGTGGGCGGCGGCAGCCATTTCGGGGGTGGCGGTGCGGCCGGTGCCGATGGCCCAGACGGGCTCGTAGGCAATGGCAACGCGGGCGAACTGCTCGGGGGTGAGGCCGGCGAGGCCGTCCCGGAACTGGCGGAGCAGGACGGCTTCGGTCCGGTCGGCTTCGCGCTCCTCGATCCTCTCGCCGACACAGATGATGGGCTTCAGACCGGCATCGAGGGCGGCGATGGCGCGTTTGAGGACGGTGGCGTCCGTCTCTCCGAAGTACTGGCGGCGTTCGCTGTGGCCAATGATGACCCAGCGGCAGCCGGCGGCGACGAGCATGGCAGCGGAGACCTCACCGGTGTAGGCGCCCTCCTTTTCCCAGAACAGGTTCTGGGCGCCGATTTCGATGGGGCCGCCGGAGGCGGCGACGGCGGCGGCGAGGCAGGGGAAGGGAGGGCAGATAACGATCTGGCAGTGGGCAGCGCCGTTGACCAGGGGCTTGAATGCTTGAAAGAATGCAGAGGTTTCAGCGGGGGTTTTGTACATCTTCCAGTTGGCGGCGATGATCGGGGTTCGGCTGGCAGGCATAAGTAAACATCTTAGCGTGCGGGCGAAGCTTTGTTGTTGGCGCCGCAGCCCGGCAATATGAGCGCGGAAAAGCGCCGGTGGAAGCCTGAGGGTCTTCGCTCCTATTCAGCCACGGGTCTTCAGGCCGTGGCGGAGTGGAAGACCAAGGCGACAACGTTCCAGGCGACCACCACGGCGAAGAAGAGGTTGGCGCGGGCCAGCAGGCGGCGGCGGCCGGAGAGGAAAACGGCGACGCCGAGGGCGAGGGCGAGGATCTTGACGAAGAGTAAGCCGGTGACCGGGGAGGGGGCGTGTTCCATGAACCAGCGCACAACCGGATTAGCTTCCTGAACGTGGTGGAGGAGGAACGCCAAGGTGGTGAGGAAATCGAGGAGTTGAAGGTAGACGTACTGAATCAGTAGATGCGACATGGCGTTTCTGCCTCCCCCGGGTGATTCTACCGACAGTAGAAGCCCGAGAAGACCTATTTTGCCGGGGACAAACGGTGTAGTAAATAGGACGAGCGGGGTACTACCAGCGGGCCAGGTACTGGTACCGGACATTGTCTAAGGCTCTGGGGGCGGGCTCCCGATAGAGGGGGAGGGAGAGCGGCCATGGGTAAGAAGATCGCGGCCGCGGCCCTGGTGCTGGCCGCGCTGACGCCGTCAGCCTACCTTGCCTGGCGGTGGCGGGAGCTACCGCATCTGGGCATCTACCACGACGACGCGATTTACTTCGTGACGGCGAAATCACTGGCGGCGGGCGAAGGCTACCGGATTGAAAGTTTTCCGGGGCGGCCGTGGCAGACCAAGTACCCTCCTTTGTTCCCGCTTCTGCTGTCGGCGGTATGGCGAGCGGCGCCGAGCTTCCCGGAGAATTTGCGGCTGGCGGCTCTAGTGTGCTGGCTGATGCTGCCGCTGCTGGTAGCGGCGTCGTGGTTATGGTTCGGCGCGCTCGGTCTTGGCGCCAGGCGGCGTGCGGTGCTGTGCGCATGGCTGGCCTTGAATCCGGTGGTGGCGGGGTTCAGCCTGATGGTGATGTCAGAGCTGCTGTTCGCGGCGCTGCTGGCGGCGACCGTTTGGATGCTGGAACGGGCGGGGCGACAGCGCGATTCGGCGCTGTGGGCGGCGGCTAGCGGGGCGCTGGCCGGGGCGGCGTACTTGGCAAGGTCGGCGGCACTGCCACTTTTGGCCACAGCACCGGCCTGCTTCGTTTGGCGAAGGCAGTGGCGGAAGGCGGCGGCATTTTTCTGCGGGATGACGCCCGCGATTCTGGCGTGGGAGCTGTGGAAGCTGGGCCACCTGATGCCGGGCAACGACACGGTGACGCTGTACTACACGAGCTATCTGGGCTACTACTTGGCGAACGTGAGCCTGAGCAATCTCTGGTTGGTGCTGCAAGTGAACTGTTCCGAGCTGGTAACGGGGTTGGGCGACGTGCTGATGTTTTTCGACGCCCACAACTTTGCGTCGCTGACGCTGGCGCGGATTACCTTGGCGGCGGCGGTCGCAGGTGTGGTGCGGCTGGTGCGGCGGACCGGGGCGCTCCAGTTTCCGGTGTTCGCAGCGGCGTACATTCCGATACTTCTGCTGTGGCATTATCCGCCCAACGCGCGGTTTGTCATGCCGCTCGCGCCGCTGCTGCTGGCCGGGTTCTCGGAGGAGATCGGGCGCCTGTGGCGGCTGATCCGACCGGCGTGGAGCCGGCAGTGGACCCGGAAACGGGCAGGCGCCGCGGCGATGACGATGGCGGCGGCATCGATCTGCGGAGTGGCGGCGCACAGGACAGTTTGGGGGCTGACGGTATTCCTTCCGCGGGTTTTTTCAGTCCACCAGGAGGCGCTGGAGCAAAGCCAGCCGGCGTATCGCTGGATTGCGGGGCGCCTTCCGGCGGAGGCGAGTCTGCTGGCCTACGATGACCCGGTGGTGTATTTGTACACGGGTCGTCAGGCAGCCAGCGTGCGGATACCGCCGCGGCTCCTGTATGCAGCGGACCGGGCGGGGATCGAACGGTTCCTGGAGCGAGTTCCGGGGTACACCGAGCACTTCGGCCTGGAGTTTGCGGTGCTAACGGACCGAGACTTCCGGCTGGAGACGCAGAATCCAGCCCGGGAGAGCCTGCGTCGGCGGATCGAGGCCGCACCGGGGGCAAAGCTTCGCTACGAGGGCGGGGGCATCTCGATCTACGAATTTGCCGGGGCGTCGTTGGTGCGCTAAGCGGCGTTCAGCCAGCCGCGGCTTTGGCGAGCGGCCGCCGAGCGGCGAGTTGCGTGGTCAGCGAAGCGCGCAGGCGGGCACGGAGCCGGGCGAATTCCTCCTGCGAGGCGCCGAAGGCGGCCAGGATCTCGCCCTCGGGCGCCCCATCGACGTAGTAGCGGGTTAACATTTCAATTTCTCGCTTGGTGCATCCGCCAAGCTGCCGCGCCAGGGCGTCCGCCTTGGCACGGATTCTGGCCGAGCGGCCCGCAGGATCGGACATCGTGACTTTCGCGAGGGGCTGAAATAGATAAGTGGCGCGGGCGATCCGAAAATTTCCAGGTGATGGCGGATCGTTGGAGACGGGGGGCGGGGTCTGATACGATCACTGAACATCTCGTATGGATTCCGCAGCGACGCTCGGCCGCCCGAGCCGCATCCGCTATGTCGTTCTATGGCTGACCGTGGCGGCTTACATGATCACATACATGGACCGGGTGGTGATTTCGGCGGCGGTTCCGGTGATCCAAGACGAATTCGGCTTCTCGCTGGTCACGATGGGTTGGATTCTGAGTTCGTTCCGGTGGGGCTACGCGCTGTTTCAGATCCCGGGCGGATGGTTGGGGGACCGGATCGGACCCCGGCGGGCGCTGACGTTGATCGTGACGTGGTGGAGCCTGTTCACGTCGGCGACGGCGCTGGCCTGGAGCGCAGTGTCGATGGCAATATTTCGGTTCCTTTTTGGGGTGGGGGAAGCCGGGGCGTTTCCGATCGCGACGCGGTCGCTGTCGCGGTGGATGCTGCCGACCGAGCGAGGGTTCGCGCAAGGCATCACGCACGCCGGCTCGAGGCTGGGCGCGGCGCTGACGCCGCCGCTGGTGGTCGTGCTGATGACGGCGTATGGGTGGCGGGCGCCGTTCGTGACCTTTGGCCTGCTAGGGCTTGTGTGGGCGGCGGTCTGGTACTTGTACTATCGCGACACGCCGGCGGAGCACGGTTCGGTCAACGCGGCGGAAAGGAAGCTGATCCAAGAGGCGCTGGGGCACGGGGATGGCAGGGCGCGGGCGTCACGGGCGGTGCCCTGGCGCCAGATTCTTTCGAGCCGGACGTTGTGGAGGCTGTCGGCGGCGTATTTCCTGTACGGCTACTGCTTATCGGTGTATCTGGACTGGTTCCCGAAATACCTGAACGCCCATCGGGGCTTCGATCTGAAGCAGATGGGCTTGTACGCCAGTCTGCCGCTTCTGGCCGGCACCATCGGCGATCTGATGGGGGGGTGGACGTCGGATTACCTGGGCAAGCGGACCGGGAATCTGCGGCTGGCGCGGCGGGCGGTGGCGACGGGGGGCTTTTTGGTGGCGGCGGCAGGGATCCTGCCGGCGACGCTGACCGGCGATCCGGTAGCGAGCGTGTGGTATACGTGCGTCGGCGTGTTCGGCCTGGAGATAACTGTGGGTGTGTCGTGGGCCATACCGCTCGATATTGGGGGCGACTTCGCCGGTTCGGTTTCGTCGGTGATGAACACGTGCGGTAACATAGGAGGCGCGATATCGCCGACGTTGCTGGCGTATCTGGTGAGGGGCTACGGCTGGGATGCCCCGTTCCTGCTGGCGTGCGGGATGTGCGTGACGGCGGCGGTTCTGTTCACCGGAATCGACGCCAGCAGAAAGATCGGCAGCGGGGAAGGTTCGACATGAGAATCAGCACGGAACGTTGTGTTGCGTGCGGCAATTGCACGTATGTGTGTCCGATGGGGGCGATTTACATTGACCCGGAGATCAAGCGGGCGAGGATCGACCGCGATGAGTGCGTGGAGTGCTACGCCTGCTACAACGGGATGAGCCAGGAGCACTTGAACCCGACGCTGGTGCGGGCGGTGCGGCGGGTGTTGGGGTGGTTCCGGCTGCGCTTCGAGCCGGAGCCGGATGTGTGTCCGACGGCGGCGTTCGAGCCGGAAGAGCTCACGTGGCCGCGGATCGTGCGCCGGGCCTTCTCCGACCCGCGGGTGCCGCATGAATCGACCGGCATAGAGGGACGCGGGACCGAGGAGGTCAAGACGAACGATGTTTCGGGGCGGGTAGGCATCGGCGAAGTCAACTTCACGATCGAGTTCGGGCGGCCCGGCGTAGGGGTGCGCTTCTGGGAGATCGACAAGATGACGCGGGCACTGGCGGCGGCAGGGGTGGATTTCGAGAAGAAGAACCCGGTGACATCGCTGTTGAAGGACACGGCGACGGGGGAGATGCGGGACGACATTTTGCAGGAGAAAGTCCTGTCGGCGATTGTGGAGATTAAGGTTCCGGCCAGCCGCACGGAAGAGATCATCCGGCTGGTATGGGAGGTGGAGAAACAGATCGACACGGTGGTGGCGCTGGGTGTGGGTACGCGGTGCGACGAGCAGGGGGAGGAGAATCTGGTGGCGCCGATTCTTGAGCGGCTCGGTTACCGCCTGGTACGGGCGAAGACGAACACCGGCCTGGGACGGGTGACCAACGCTGCGGCGAAGATGGAGGTGGCTTCGTGACGAACACGCTGCATCGGTATGGGAGCGCGGAAAGCTTCCGCGACGACTACGTGATCTTCGCCATCTGCTGCCGGGGCAAGAACGATGAGGGAGCGCTGCCGAGGCTAAGGAAGTTTCTGGAGATGGCGGTGCCGTTTGGGCCGGTGAATCTGGGTGATGCGCGGCACGGCGGAGCGGTGCGTCCGTCGAGCTCGCTGAACCCGTCAGTGCACTGGAGGCGGGAAACGGCGCCTGACTTTCAAGCTGTGATTGACGGTCTGGACCAGCCGACGACGGTGGCGGCAGTGTTCGACAACCGCGAGGCCGCCGAGGCGTTTCTAAAGGCGGTGGCGGAGGCGGATCTGGGGTTGTCGGTCAACGTCTCGACTTCGATCGACGGGGCGGAGCAATGCTGCGAGGCAGCGGGTTTTCCACGGCACAGCGTGGGCTATTCGCTTGGTTTTGAAGGCAAGACAGAGAAGCTGCCGAACGCGCAAGTGCTCGAGTTGACGACGATGTGCGGACATGGGATGATCGCCTCATCGCTGGCCAAGAAGATGATTGATTGGGTGAAGGAGGGCAGGCGGAGCCCAGAGCAGGCGGTGACGTATATGGCTCGGTTCTGCTCGTGCGGGGTCTTCAATCCGTCGCGGGCCCGGCGGATTCTGGAGGAGAGCCGCTCGAAAGTGCGCTGAGACGGGGTTTGAGGCTCGTTTCAGTGGTGCGATAGACTGGGACTAATGGTCGCGCTGATTGTGTTGCTGCTGGCGGCGTGCCTGTCCGGTGCGGCGGAAAGTGTGCCGCAACCGCCCAACGTGCTGCTGATCACCGCGGACACTCTTCGCGCGGACCACCTGTCCTGCTACGGGTATCATCTCAGGACGAGCCCGAACATTGACAAGCTGGCCGCCGAGGGCGTCCGGTTCGAACGGGCTTTCACGACCATTCCGCTGACGGGGCCGGCGCATTTTTCGCTGCTAACGAGCACGTATCCGCAAGAGCACGGCGCCCGGATCAACGGGGTCGCTTACAACCGCGAGGCGCGAGTACTGTTTCTGCCGCAGATTCTGCGGCGGTTCGGCTACGTGAGTGCGGCGTTTATCAGCGCCTGGCCACTGACGAGCCGGCTGACGCATATGGACGACTGGTTTGACCACTATGACGAGGATTTGACGCGGTCGTACCAGATGTTCAATTCGAGCCGGTACGCGGAGGATGTCACCCCGCGGGCGGTGGAGTGGCTGCAATCGAACGCGCGACGGCCGTTCTTTGTTTGGGTGCACTACTTCGACCCGCACGAGCCGTACCACCTGCGGGAGTCATTCGCCAATCCCGAGCAATTGGGCCCGGCGGCGCTGTCTCCTGAACTGGCCGACGGGGACGCAGAGCAGCGGATTCGCGAATACGACTCCGAGATCGGCTACATGGACTACTATGTCGGCGTGCTGCTAGGGACGCTGGAGGAGATGAGGCTGCGGGACTCGACGCTGGTGGTGCTGGTGGCCGACCACGGCGAGAGCCTTGGGGAGCACGGCTATGTGGGGCACGGGCGGCAGCTTTACGATCCGATTGTGCGCATCCCGCTGATTATGCGGTTTCCGGGGGTGATCCCGGCGGGGAAAGTGGTGCGGGGCGAGGTTTCGTTGTTGGATGTGGCGCCGACGATTGCCGAGCTGGCGGTGAAGCCGCAAAACGGCCGGCTGGAACTACCGATACCGCTGGGGGGGAGGAGCCTGGCAGCGGCGGTGACGGGCGGAGAGGAGCCTTCCGAACAGATGGTGCGGTTCGTCACCTTTGCCGGGCGGAAGGGCTTCATGCCGCAGTTTCTCATGAGGCTTTTCCTGGACCTGGACGGGCTGCCGTTGAAGATGGGGCACCAACTGGGAGCGAGGAAAGTGATCTGGACGCCGGAGGACGACCAGCTAGAGATTTTTGATATCGGCACGGACCCGTACGAGCTGGCGCCACGGATGCCGGAGGAGCGGACGCCGCAGTACCGGGCGGAGGTCAACCGAATGAGGCGGTGGTTCCAGGCGACCGCGGGGGAAGAAGGGGAGAACCGGATGACGGCGCGGGACCTGGAAGTGCTGAAGAGCCTGGGCTACGTGCGGTAGTCCCGGAGCAGTTCGTTGACCTTTCGTATGACCTCGAAAGCATCGGCGACGTAGAGAACGTCGGCTTTTCCGCGGGCCCAGCCGCAGTTGGGGTCGAGGTTGACGGCGCGCCGCTCGTTGATGAAACGCCAGCCGACGACGTGAGGCTCCTCGCCGTGGCAGCAGGTGGCGAGGCCTTTTGGGTGGCGTGGGGTGGAGCCGGTCTGGCCGACCTGGTGCAGGTGGGTCAGGAACGGGAGCACGGCCTGGCCCTCGCTGGAGAGATCCACCAGGGACTTGCTGCTGCCGAGCGAGCACTGGCTGCGGCGGACGAAGTCGAGGATGAGGGCGGAGGCTTCCTCGGCGTGGACTTGCCCGTCCTTTTGTTTCTTGGTCCAGCCGGCCCCGGCGACAAACAAAAGCGGGGCGTCGGGGCGGATGGTTTGCTCCCCGGCTTCGGTTGCTTGGAGGCCGAGGAACGTTGTGCGGCGAAGCGCGTCCGGGACGCCGACGGAGAACATTTCGAGGGCCGGGGCGGACGGCTCGCCGGACCAAGGTTTAAAGGAACCGGCGTCGAGCAGGATGATCCAGGGGCGCACGGAGCGGGTCTGGACAGCCTCGATGCGCTGGCGATAGTACCAGCGGCGGAGGGTGACGGCGCCGTCATTGACCTCGACTCCAACGGCGTGGGAGTCCACGGGCGCGTTGAGCCGGTGGGCGACGCCAGGCAAGGCCCGCATCCAGCGGGAGGTTGCAGGGGCAACGACCAAAGTGGCCTCCGCGGCGCGGCAGAGGGTCTCGGCGGCGAGCGCGTCGGTGGCATAGCGGGGGAAGGCGAAGTCGTCCCCGGCCACGGCGAGGAATCTGCCGGCGCCGCAGGAGCCGATGCGGGCGGCGGCTCGTTCGACGGCGGCGCCAACGAGGCCGAGGGTCCAGGTGGATGCTGGGAGGGCGCAGGCGAGGTCGCGGGCGGCGGTGACGGCTTCCAGCGCCGCCTTGGGCAGCGAGCCATCCGAGTTGACGTGCAGCAGGAGAAGGATTTTTTCCATCGGCTTACCCCTTAATCCAGGCGACGATGTCCCGGGCGATCTGTTCGGCGGGGACGTCCTTGATGACCTTGGTGTCGCGGTGTGCGGCGGGGATGCGGACGTCGCGGAACTCGATCCGGGAGGCGGCGAGGGCGGCAGGCTTGGCGCGCTGAAGGGCGGGCATGATGGTTCTCATATTCTGCATGCCGATCTGGGGCTGGTTCGGCGGTTCGGGGAGGGAACCGGTGGCCCAGCCGAGCAGGGCGGGTGGCCCCGGGCAGCGCGAAACCTGGTGTATGCCGCCCTCGATCCGCTCGAGGATGCGGAACGAGCCGTCCTGCTGGACCTCGAGCAGGTCGACGCCCTGGAACTGATCGAGGATGCCGAGGCGCTCGCCGACCATCTGCATGGTGGCGCCGGCGCCGCGGGAAGCAGATTCCCAGCCGCCGAAGACGAGCAAGCGCGAGCGGTCGAGCCCGTCGATAGCCTCGATGGCGGCGGCGAGCGCGGCGGCGACTTCGGCGCTGTCGGTGAAGCCGCTGGCGGGCCCGTCAAGCGGCACAAGCTCGAACGGGACCTTCTGAGCGACGGTCATCATGAGCTGCTGGAGCTTGGCCCTAGGGCTGAGGCTGACGAGCCAGAGTTTGCTGCCGGGGAAGTTCCGGGCCAGGTGAGCGCCTTCGTAGAGGGCGTGCGCGGCCCAGGGGTCGAGCACGGCGGGCAGCATCATTTCGTTTTTCAAGGCCGGGCCGGCGGGGCCGGCGACGGGCTCGAGGGTTTGCAGCGGGTCCGGGACGATGCCGCCGCAAACGACGATGTGGAAAGTCATACGGAATCACCTCGCACTGGGGGTCAGTTCTCGGCGGAGTGGAGGCCGCCGGGGCCGGCTTCGAAGCGGATGTTGTCCTGAGAGCAGTTCCAGAAGCAGGCTCCGCAGTGGACGCACTTTTCGCGGTCGAAGGCGGGCAAGCCGTTCGCACCGGGATGGATGGCCTCGCCGGAGCAGATCTCGATGCAGATCCGGGCGCCGCAAGTTTCGCAGAGGTGGGGGTAGAGGAATACGACATGGTCGGCGACGCCCGGAGGGGCCTGCACCTTTCCGCCGATCAGCAGGGCGTCCTGCTGGCTGACAAGCAACTTGCCATCATACTGGATCGGGGGCCAGCCGCAGCGTTCCATGAGGGCATCGTGCAGGGGCTTGCCCTGGCGGGCGCAGTCGCGGCGGATTTGTTCGATTTCGCCGGTGCTGAGGCGGCTGGAGAAGAATTGCCCGACGTCGGCGGGGCGGCGGGTAAGGGGGAGCGGCTTGCCGGGCATGGCCAGGCGGCCGCCGGAGAGCCCGGCCAACCCCATGCCGATCAGGCCGGCGAGGAAGCTGCGCTGGAAGCCGTCGCGCGCCTTTTCGGCGACCCTGGCTTCGGATTCGAGCCAGCTGGCGCGGCGGCGGGCGACGTAGGCGGCCTCGAGGTTCTCACGGGTAAACGGACGGCCGCGTTCGAGCAGCTCGAGGACGCCCTCGGCAAGCAGGACGCCGGTTGCCCAAGCCTCATCCACGCCGGAGCCGGTGAGCACGTTGGTGCTGCCGGAGCCTTCGCCGATGCGGGCATAGCCGGCGCCGGCGAGGTACGGCTCGCCGAGGCGGCCGGATTCCAGGATCGATTTGGCGCCCCAACTGCGGAGCGAGCCGCCGTTGAGGTAGCGCCAGAAGTACGGGTGGAGGAGGAAGTGCTGGAGATACCGATAGGCGGTGCGGACCGGATTGTCGAACCACGAGGGAACAAAGATGCCGACTGAGGCGAGGCGATCCGGGTGGACGTAGAAGAAGCCGAAGATTTCCGGTTCGGGGTAGCCGAAGGTGTGGAAGACTGTGCCGGGCTCGAGGGGGACACGCTCGGGCAAGTTGACGACAAACTTCATGCCGACAGCCCACTCGTGGCGGGAGTGTTGGGGGGGCAAGCCGAAGCGCTCATCGATCTTGCGGCCGACGGGGCCGACCGGACCGTCGCCGACGACGGTGAGCTGAGCGCGCACGTCCATGCCGGGCAGGTAGCCCTCGGCCGGGCGGCCGTGGCGGTCGACGCCTTGATCGGCGAGGCGGATGCCGGCGACGCGGTCTCCATCGAAGATGGGCTCGGCGACGGGGCTGGCGGGCCAGATTTGGACGGCGCCGGTCATCATGATCTGCTGGCCGACCCACTGATTGAACTGCCCGATGGAGAGCACGAGGCCGTCTGTCTTGTGCAGGAACTCCGGCGTCCAGGGCAACTCGAGGGCGTGATGGTCAAAGGGGAGGGCAAAGCGGGAGGCGCGGATGAGGCGGTCGGCGAGGCGGAGGGCCGGGGGGCGGCGGCTGGCGCCGATGGGATCGAGCAGGTAAAGGACTTTCTCCTGCTTGACGGGGGCGGCCATGGGGATTTCGGCGGGATCGAGGTTGGGGAAGCTGGCGCGGATGCTGCGGGCGCGGGTGACGACGCCGGAGACACCGAAGCCGATGTCGTCGGCGCGCTCGTAGCAGACGACTTGCAAAGGCATGCCGGGCATGACGCGACTTTCCAGGGGCGGGGCGGAGGGGTCGGACAGGCGCCGCGCCAAGGTGGTGAGGAAGCCGCCGGCGGCGGGTCCGAAGCCGACGCAGGCGATATCGACGTCGATGGTCTGGCGGGGGATTTCGGGTTCGCTCATGCCGGGTAATCCAGGGCGGCGGGAATCATGACTTTGGTCAGGGCGCGGGCGGCGCGGGCTTTGGCGAGTTGGGAGCCGGTGAGGCAGCCGTCGAGTTTGGTGCGAAGGCGGAGGAAATCCTCGTAGCCGGCGAAGCGGACGCAGGGTCCGGCTTTCGGTGGGTGGGAGCCGTCAGCGTTGAGGACGTCGGTGGCGAAACCCGACATGCCGGGGACGATGCCTTCGATGGCGAGCAGCTCGTCCTCGACGAAACAGCTCTGGTCGTCACCGGTGTCCCAAGCGGGGTGGCGGTTGTAGCCGAAGACAAGTTCGGCGCAGATGCGGCCGACTTCGCCGGCGGCGCGGGCGACGTGCATGTGGGCGAGGTCGGTGAAGAAGGCGAGGGCGCCTGCGAGTCCCTCGGCGACGACGGGGTTGGCCGGGCCTTTTTCTTCCAGTTCCACGACGTCGAGGATTTGATGGCGCGAGGCGAGCAGCCAGCAAAGCGCGTCGGCCAGCGGGAAAGTGACGCCCTGGCGGGCGCCCTGGTAGAGCTTGACGCCGTCGGCATCGGTGGCGGTCTGGAGGTGGTGGAGCGTCCAGAGCCAGAGCTGCATGGCCGAGGCGAGGGCGCAGGCGCCGGTGCCGGGGCGGCGTCCGGCGATTTCCCGCATTTCACGAATCCAGGCGCGGAACTGCGCCAGGAAGACCTCATTGGTCATGGTGATGCTGAGCTGGCGGCGCTGGACGGCTTCGGGGCCTTCGTAGGTGGCCTCCAGCTGGGCGTCCATCCACTTGTAGCCGAGGAAGCCGGGGCAATCCTCGGTGATGCCATAGCCGCCCATGAGGCTGACGGCTTCGCGCATGAGGTTGGCTCCGTGGCCGGTGTTCCAGAGCTTGGCGGCGGGGCAGAGGACGTTGGCCAGGGAGTCGAGGAGGATGAAGCGAACGACGGGGTCGTTGCGGAGCCGTTCATAGCGGGCATGGTCGCGGCGGGTTTCGGGGAGGGACTCGAGTTGGAGCAGCTCGATGGCTTCGGGCTGGCGCCGGCGGAGGGCCTTGAAGGCGGCGGCGCCGCCGTGGATACCCTGGGCGGCGAGGAGGCGGTCCTTTTCGCGCTCGAGGGGGTCGAGCTCGTCGAACAGGCGGGCGGCGGCGAAGCCGAGGGAGGCGGCGGCTTCGCCGGTAGCCCAGACATCGAGGAGGCGGTGGAGAACATCCTCACGCTGCTGGAGGCCGAGCTCGTAGCGGGGCGAGCCGGGGGGAACGGCTTCGCCGCCGCGGAAGCGGTCGCGGTGGTAGCGGATGAGCGGCTCGATGGTGGAAAGCAGCTTGGCGGCGGTCATGAGGCCGACGGTGACGCGGGTGCGGCGGAATACGGCCTCGATGATCTCGCCGTGGTTGTAGTTGGGGACGATGACTCCGTCGTTGACGGAATAACCTCCGATGATGCGGCTGGCGGGGATCCTGAGGTTGAAGACAGGGTCGCTGGTGGAGGAGAGCTGGTGGACGAGCTTGCGGGTGGCGGCGCCGCGGTCGAAGGCACCGGGGTCGGTTTCTTCGAGGATGACCATGCAGCTTCCCTTGATGCGCGGGTCGGCGGAGTCGACGGCGGCGGTGACGAAGTTGGCGAAGCCCATGTTGGTGATGAAGCGGCCGCGCTTGGTGACTTCGAGGATGGGCTCCTGGCCGTCGTTCCACTCGGCGACACGGACCTTTCCGCTGAGCAAGCCGGTTTCGACGCCGACATAGGGGAGGGGCTCGGTAAGGCAGAAAGCGCCGCGCCAGGGGGGCCGGCCCGGGCCGCGGCCGCCGGGAGCGGCGAGCTTCATGTAGCGGGCCTTCTGCTCGTCGGTGCCGCGCTCATGAATGGGGGCGAGGGCGAGGCCGGTGGCGAGGCTGCACGTGGCGGCCCCGCCGTCCACCCAGGCTAACTCGAAGGCGGCGAGGGCGAGGGCGAAGTTCTTGGGGCCCTCGATGTAGCCGCCGTCTTTGGGGTCCATGTAGAGGGCGGTGAGGCCGGCGTCGTCGAAGGCCCGGAGCATTTCGGCCTTTCGTTCGGTCCACTCGTGGGTGTTGCGGAGGCCGTCGGCGACGAGGCGGGCGACGACGCCGCGGGCGACCTGGCGGGCGGACTGCACAAGCATCTGGAGGTCGTAGCGGTCGGCGAAGCGCCACATGATCTGGCGGATATCGTCACCGGGGAGGGTACGGAGGGTTTCGGTGTTGGAGGCGGCAGCAGGTCGAGGCATCGTGGCCATCCTTCGTTCGAGTCAGGTTTGGACGGGAGCCCGGCGCGGGTGGAGGACTATTGCCCCCAAGTCCGGCTATCATGGGGCAATCGGCCTGCCAAACCTGAAGAGCTTGTATCTCACAATATAGCAACCGGTTGGGGGCGCGTCCCGGAGCGGGGCCGGCCGGCGGCGTGATCGGGTGGGCCAAAGCGCGCAGGCGGCGGAACGCACCGGGTCCTTATTTGCATGGAGCGCAAACCTTTCAGCGGGCGATTTTGCGAAACGAAGCCAATTTCGGGGTGCGGCGCCCCGAAAAGTATTGTACGACGGCGGGTGTCGGGCACAGCCGGCGATTGATTGGAAGTGGTTTGAATTGAATGGGTTGTGGCTTAGGCTGCGGAGTGACCGGGGGTTTGCGGCCGGTGCGGAAGGGGCAAGGGCTCCCGGGGGAGTGGGGTGATGGCCTCGGACCAGCCGCCAGAGGTGAGGTAAAATGGGTGCGTATCGGGCCGTGGCGCAGCCTGGCTAGCGCGCTTGCTTGGGGTGCAAGAGGTCGCCGGTTCAAATCCGGCCGGCCCGACCAAACCTCTCAAAGACTTACCGCTGGTCCCTCCTTCCGCAGGCTTCGTTT
>FWPU01003470.1_pt1 | contig 39770 bp, 30 predicted proteins | sample 2228361 | NCBI WGS metagenome assembly FWPU01 (sample SAMEA103939777, study PRJEB20133) | metagenome | reverse complement strand
ACGACCTTCTCCTTGGCAAGGAGACGTTCTACCACTGAACTACGCCCGCAAATGTTTGTTGCTACCTGTGACCTGGCAGCCGTGGGAAGTGGACCCGGTCGGATTCGAACCGACGATCTTCTCCTTGCAAAGGAGACGCCTTCCCACTAGGCCACGGGCCCGCAATTGCCCAGGTGCCGACGAGAGGACTCGAACCTCCACACCCTGACGGGCAATAGATCCTAAGTCTATCGCGTCTGCCAATTCCGCCACGTCGGCGCAACAGCCGCCATTGTAGCAGAATCGCCCTGTTTCTGCAAGTTTCAGCGGATTTGTACCCCCGATTCTGTCCAACCTGGCTTCCGCCAAGCTGGGCTGTCATCTATCTCAGCGCAGCCGCCCACACTTTCACAGCGGACGGCTGCACCTGGCGGCTTGTGGCTTGCCGGGTGTTACCCGACCTCACCCGCACCGCTGCGACGAGATCACACCGGAGATGGTCACATACATGCACATACATGGCCACATACCATGCCACCCCAGCGTGACCCTCTCGCCTTGCTCCCAGTTGCACGCTCGCCCAGCCGGCCACATTGCTGTGACCGCTGGTGGGCTCTTACCCCACCGTTTCACCCCTTACCACCCACGACACCCCACTCAACGGGCTGCCATGGAGGCGGGAATGCTTTCTGTTGCGGTTGTAGTCAGACGCCCGTTGCCAGGCGCCTGCCCTCACTTACGGTTTCGTGAGGCAACCTTTCGAGCCGCCACAAGCGACCCGAACGGGAGTCGGGAAGTTCCTCTGCCGGCCTCTGCGACCGACAGCGACAGCTGCAAATCCGCTTTTTGGCACAAACGAACTCAACCTTCGATCCCTAAGGTCGACTTGCGCCGACCTGCAACCTTCGGGCTGTTTCGGTTGTTAACCTGCTGACGCGATTCATTACACGTTAACGATACGCTGGCAGTATCAGGGCCGCACCTGCTATTTTACAGGTCTCCCGTTTCAAGCACTTTCGGCCTGTTCGATACGGCCCGTGGCCCTCAGCCAGGCGCCCGTAGCCACTCCATTCTGAGGGTTCAATTTACCACAGAGGGCCCCAGATGTCAAATCTGGCAGGCGGCCGTGCACACCCCGATTCTACCCTTCCCCGTGCTCCTGGCCCGGCGGTGACAGGTCCAGTTCCGGCTGGCGGGGCCCTTCCACCCAGACCTGGCCATCGGACCAGTTCTCCTGTTTCCAGATGGGCACGATGGCCTTGAGGCGTTCGATGGCGTAGCGACAGGCCTCGAAGCAGCCGTCGCCCCGGTGGGGCGTGGCCACCGCAATGACCACGCTGGGTTCGCCGACCTCACAGCGCCCGATGCGGTGCATGATGCTCACCGCCTCCACCTTGGGCCAGCGGACCTTAATCTCGTCGCCGATTTGCGCCAGCATGCGCTCGGCCATTTCCACATAGGCTTCGTAGACCAAAAAATCGGTGTTGCGGGCGCCGGCTTCCGTGGCCGTCTCACCCCGGACAGTCCCGCTAAAGACCACCACCGCGCCACAGCTCACCCGGCTCACCCGGGTCGCCACCTCGTCCAGGGAAAGGGGTCGGTCGGTGATCTCGTACAGCTTTGGCGCCGCCTGGCTGGACACCTCCTTGAAAACGATCTCCCGCCCCTCATCGGTTCCGCCCGAGACCGGCGGAAACAGGGCGACCTCATCGCCCGGGGCAAGGATCCGATCCAGGTGGGCGTACTCCTGGTTGACGGCCGCGTAGACAGGACGGCTGCTGAACGAAAGGTTTTCGTGCTCGTCCTCCAAGCGGCTCAGGAGATCCTGCAAGGTGGCCTCGGCGGGCAGGTCAATGCGCCGCTCGGACCAGCCAGCCTGCTGGCGCAGGGTGGCAAAGAGTTTAACGGTGATTTCCATGGGTCTTCTCTTCTCCGCCTTCTTCTCCCTCTTCCAACTTTCGCGGCCCCACATCGTCTGGCAGATTCACATCGGCCCCGGCTTCCCGGCGCCAGGAACCTGACCTACCGCCCTGTTTTTCCAACAGGCGAATGTCGCCAATGGTCATGGTCTTTTCCAGGGCCTTGGCCATGTCATAGATGGTCAGCGCGGCCACGCTCACCGCGGTCAGGGCCTCCATCTCCACGCCGGTCTGGCCCTGGCAGCGCACGGTGGCAGTGATCGCCACCCGGCTCTCCCCTTCGTCGATCTCGAAATCAACAGCTACCTTGCTCAAGAGCAGCGGATGGCAGAGGGGAATCAGCTCGTGAGTGCGCTTGGCGGCCATGATCCCCGCGATGCGGGCTGCGGCCAGGACATCCCCCTTGGGCACGTTGCCGTCTCGGATGGCGGCCAGGGTGGCCGGCTGCATGCGCACTTCCCCCTGGGCCACTGCGATGCGGGTGGTGACGGCTTTGTCGCCCACATCCACCATGGCGGCGTGGCCATGCGCGTCCAGATGGGTGAGGGGCTGGGCCATAGGTGCTCCCTTTCTATATCTCTCCTTGAATGATTCAGGTGCTTCTATCCCAAAGGGCCGATGAGCAAAGCGGTCACCACGTCACCAGCCTCCAGCCGGCCTGCACGCTGGGGTAGCTCCAGCAAGGCGTTGGCTGTGCGCATGCTGAGCAGGCGGCTGCTGGCCTGGCTGCCGGTACTGGTGGCCAGGAAGCCGCCCCGCCCCTGGTTCAGGGAAGGTTCCCAGCGCAGAGTGGCCCGGTGGTATTCGGGCCGGTGGGCGTCCAGGGGCAGGGACTGGGCCAGGTGGGCCTGAACCCGGGGCAGGTGAGGGTCGGGCCAGCCGGCCATTTGGCGCATGGCGGGCACAGCCATCAGGTAGAAGGTCACCAGGCTGCTCACCGGGTTGCCCGGCAGGCCAAAGATGAGCTTCTGGCGGCCGGCCACCTGGGCGGTGGCGAAGGTGAGGGGCTTGCCGGGCTTCATGTGGATGCGGCCAAAGTGGACCGTGCCGGCATGTTCCAGCAGCGGCTTGATCAGGTCCAGCTCGCCCATGGAGACGCCGCCAGAGCTGAGCAGGATGTCCGCTTCGGCCAGTCCCCGTTGGACGCCCGCTTCCAAGGCCTCCTGGCTGTCACCGGCGATGCCCAAGTCCACCGGAATGCCGCCGTTGGCTGCCACGGCGGCCAGGAGCATGGCCCGGTTGCTATCCCGAATCTGGCCGGGGCCCAAGGGCTGGTCGGGTTCCACCAGCTCGTCGCCGGTGGAGAGGACGGCTACCCGGGGGCGGGGGTAGACGGGCACCTGGGTGACGCCCGCGGTGGCCAGGAGGCCGATCTCGGCCGGCCCGATGTACTCGCCGGCGGCCAACACCTGTTGCCCCGCGGCCACGTCCACGCCCACGGGCCGCACGTCATCTCCCGGTTGCACCCGGGCGTGGATGCGTACCCGGGGCGTGCCATCATCCGTGGGTAGCCGCTCGGTCTCCTCCACCATGACCACGGCATCGGCGCCTGGGGGCAAGGGTGCGCCGGTGGTGATGTAGGCCACCGTGCCCGGCGAGAGGCGAAAGTCGGCCACCCGGCCTGCGGTCACCTCACCGACCACGGGATAGTCGCCGGGGCCGTCCGCGGCCACCACTGCGTAGCCGTCTTTGACCGAGGCGGGAAAGGGCGGCAGGGGCTCCCGGGCGATCACATCGGCGGCCAGAATGTAGCCCAACGCCTGGGCCAGGGCCACCGTCTGCACTGGCAGGGGACGGGCTTGGCCCAGGACTACTTCCAGCGCCTCCGGCACCGGCAACATGGGATAGGGCGATTCGGGTCTGGCTGTCATGGGCTGGTCCGCTCTGCATAGGGTTCTGGACATGTTGACATCGCAACACACCCCGTATTGTAGCACGGAATGAGGGTGAATCGGTAGGATCGCGCCCGTCCATCATACGCCTTCTAACTCCACCCCGCCCACCAGCCGCCCGAAGAGCACCCGGTAGCGCGCGGCGTCCACGGTGTGGATCACCTCCACCTCGGCCGGGGCCGGCGCGCACCATTCGTGCAGCCGCGCCCGGCTCTCCGGCGGCCGCCGGTCCACCACCGTCTGGCCCCGGCTGATGGTGCCCCCCAACTCCACGGTGATGGGCAGCCGCTCCCCCTGTATCCCCTCGGGTTCAATGACCGCGGCCACCGCGCCCGCATCGCCGATAAGGGCCCGGTCGCTGCGAAAGTAGTCACAGCTATGGCGCAGGATGCGGCCGGCCACCTGGGCCACCGGATCCGGACGGGCAATGAATTGCTCGATTTCCTCCCGGCGCAGGGAAACCCGGCGAAAGACGTCCAGGGTGTAGAGGCGGATGGGCAGGCCGCTGGCCAACACCACGGCCGCGGCCTCCGGATCGTGGCGGATGTTGAACTCGGCCAGGGGCGTGGTGTTGCCCGCCGCCGCGTAGGTCCCGCCCATGATCATGAGCTGGCCGATGCGGCTGTGGAGCTCCGGGTACATGCGCAGGAAGACGGCGATGTTGGTCAGCGGCGCCAGCGCGATGAGGGTGACCGGCCGGGTGGCCGCGGCCAATACCTGGCGCAGGAATTCCACCGCATGGACCGCCACGGGCCGCCGGGACGACGGCGGAAGATCCAGATCTGCCATGCCGTCCCGGCCGTGGAGGAGCATGGGCGTCCGCAACGGCTCCAGCAGGGGCAAGGTCATGCCGGCTGCCACCGGAATCTCTGGCGCCTCGGCCACGTCCAGGATCTTCAGGGTGTTGGCCACCACCTGGGGCAGGCGCTGGTTGCCCACCACACAGGTGATGCCCAGGACTTCAAGCTGGGGAGAGCGCAGGGCCAGCAACAAGGCCAACGCGTCGTCGAAGCCGGTATCCACGTCCAGGATGACCGGAATGGGCTGGGACATGGGTGCCTCCATCTGCCAGGGGAAGGGTCACAGGAAGAGATCGACCAGACGGCGTTCCCGGGCATCCACCAGGCCCAGGTCCGTGATGCGCAGGCCAGAGCTGATAGGCAGGGTAAAAGTGGAGATGCGCATGAGCCAGTAGGGGTGCTCCAGGCCCAGGCTGCCCAGGGCCTGTCCCACGGCCGCCACCTCCCGCGCCGCCTGCTCCACCGGCGCGGCCGAGAGGATCCCCGCGATGGGCAGGGGCATGCGGGCCAGCAGTCGGTCACCGTCCACCACCGCGATGCCGCCCTGGGTCTCGATGACCCCGTTGGCCGCGGCCGCCATCTCCGCCGGGCTGCGTCCCATCACGGCCAGGTTGTGGCTGTCGTGGGCATAAGTGGTGGCCACCGCGCCCCGGCTCAGGCCCAGCCCCCGCACGATGCCAAAGGCCCGGCCGCCGTGGCGACCATGGCGTTCCACCACGGCCAGGTAGGCCAGATCGCCTTCCGGGGGCAGCCGGAGCTGCCCCCCGTGGACCGGGAGTACGGCCTCCCCGGCCTGCACCAGGGTCGTCCTGGGTACGCACTCCATCACCCGCACCCGGACCCGCCCCTCCTCCACCGGCGCGGCGATCACGAAATCCTGGGGCCGCTGGGCAGGCAGGTGCACCGTGTGGGTATAGGCCAGCAAGGGGTCCTGGACCGGTGGCTGCCAGCGGCAGCGCCCCTCCTGGGCCACCAACTTGCCGTCCACCAGGACCCGATGCGCTTCGAAATTTTCCAGGCTGGGGGTCAGGACGAGATCGGCCGCGCGTCCGGGGGTGAGGGCGCCCCGGTCCCACAGGCGCAGGCGCCGGGCGGGGTTCCAGGTGGCCGCCCGCAGCGCGTACATGGGCGCCATGCCCAGTTCGATGGCCCGACGCAGCACCCGATCCAGGTGGCCGTATTGCAGCAGATAGTCGGGCGCCACGTCGTCGGTCACCAGACAGATGCCGCAGTCCATGGGCAGGGAGGCCAGCGCGGCGATGGCCTCGGCCGAGAGGTAACGCTCCTGAAGCATGAGGGTCACCCCCTGGCGGGCTTTCTCCACCAGGTCCTCGGGCGTGGCCAGGGTGTGGTCCGAATCCACGCCCGCGGCCACGAAGGCGGCCAGGGCGCGGCCCCGCAGCATGGGGTTGTGGCCCTCGATGACGCCGGGGCTGTCGAATCCACGCAGGCCATTGCCGCCGCCCATGGCCGCCAGGATGCCCAGCAGGCGCGCCCCAGGGGCACCCGCCTCGGCGATGAGGGCCACGCCGTCCATCACTTCGGCCAGGCCGATGACGTGGGGCAGGCCGCGCAGGGCTTCCACTTCCGCCGGGCCGATCTCGCCGCCGGAGGTCTCCAGCCCCACGGCCGAGGGCACGCTGGAGCTGATCAGGTACTCCACCTTGAGGGGTAGGTCCGCCGAGGCGGCCAGCATGGCGCGGATGCCCTCCGCGCCCAAGACGTTGGCCACCTCGTGGGGATCCTCGGCCACGGTGGTGGTGCCCCGGGGCAGGACCCCGACGGCAAAGTGGGCCGGCGTCACCAGGGTGCTCTCCATGTGCAGGTGCGCGTCGATGAGGCCGGGCACAGCCAGCATCCCCTGGCCGTCCATCACCTGGGCAGCCGGGCGCGGAGGTTGGCTGTGGGGTGGCTCCACTGCGGCAATTTTGCCCTGGTAGATGGCGATGTCGGCCGGGTAGATCTCGCCGGTGATGACGTTGGCCAGCCGGACGTTGGTCAGGAGCAAATCCACGGGGATGCGGCCCAGCGCAGCCTGGATCAGGCTCACGGCAGCACCTCCTTGGTCACCGCTTTCTTGTTTGCTGCTTTCTTGTTCGCTTCTTTTCCGGTCAATTCCTGCCTGTTCCCTTCGCCTCCCGGGGAAGGCTGCCGCAAGCCGCCGGCCCGGGGCATCACCACCAGGTTGCGGGGCGCCAGTTGCAGGTGGGCCGGGCCGGCTTCGAAACGGGGCTGCTCCTCGTCCATGTGCACCATGAACTCGCCCAGCCCGCTCTCCACCACATACTCCACGCTGCTGCCCCGGAAGGTGGAGAGGAGGATCCGGACCGGGATGCTGTTGGCTACCGGCTCACGGCAGAGGCGTCCGCCCTCGGGCCGGAAGTAGACAGAGATCGCATCCCCTGGACGCACCACTGCGGTGGAACGGCGGCGGATCACTACCAGCCGGTGCCCATCTGCCTGGAGGGTGATGGTCTCGCCCTGGACCTCCGCCACCGTGGCCGGGAAGCGGTTGTCGAAGCCCATGAAATCGGCCACAAAAGGGGTGGCGGGCTGGTGGAAGATCTCCTCGGGCGTGCCGATCTGCTCGATCCGACCCTGGTTCATGACCACAACGCGGTCGGAAAGGGAGAGGGCCTCCACCTGGTCGTGGGTGACGTAGAGCATGGTGATGCCCAGCCGCTGCTGCAGCCGGCGCAGCTCGGTGCGCATGCTGGTGCGCAGCTTGGCGTCCAGGTTGCTCAGGGGCTCATCCATGAGCAACAGCTTGGGCTCGATGACGATGGCCCGGGCCACGGCCACCCGCTGGCGCTGCCCGCCGGAGAGCTGGGCCGGGCGCCGGTTTTCGTAGCCGGCCAGGTCCACCAGGGCCAGCGCCTCCCGCACCCGGCGCTCCACTTCCGGCCCCCGCAGTCCCCGCATGCGCAGGCCGAAGGCCACATTCTGGAAGACACTCAGGTGGGGAAAGAGGGCATAGCTCTGGAAGACCAGGCCGATGTCCCGCCTGTTAGGCGGCAGGCGGGTGTAGTCCTGGCCGTCCACCAGGACCTGGCCCCGGCTGGGTTCGATGAAGCCGGCGACGGTGCGCAGGGTGGTGGTCTTGCCACAGCCGCTGGGCCCCAGCAGGGAGACCAGCTCGCCCCGTTCCACGCTCAGTTGGAAACCGTCCAACACCGGCACGTTGCGGTCATACGCGACCTGTAGATCAATCAGTTGAAGATAGGCCATAACGCTCACGGGTACCTGACATTTACACGTATTGCGACAGCCCCAGGAGCCGCTCCGTCCCCTGCACCAGGATCACCGAAAAGACGATGAGCAGGGTGGAGAGGGCAGCAACGGTGGGGTCGAAGTAGTACTCCATGTAGACCAGCATGGAAATGGGCAGGGTGGTGACGCCCGGGCCGGTCAGGAAGAGGGAGATGGGCACGTTGTTGAAAGAAGTGATGAAGGCCAGGATGAAGGCCGCGGCGATGCCGGCCTGGATGTTGGGCAACACCACCAGGAAGAAGCTGCGCAGGCGCCCCGCGCCCAGGCTGATGGCCGCCTCTTCGATGGCCGGATCCAGGTTGCGCAGGCTGGCCGAAACCACCCGCACGCTGTACGGGAAGAGCACCGCGGTGTGGCCGATGAGCAGGCCGGTGAAGACGTCCAGGTTGCCCAACAGCACGAAGAAGCGCAGCATGGCGAAGCCCACCACCAGCCCCGGCACCAGGATGGGCGAGGAGAAGAGGGTCTCCAGGAGCCCCTCCCCCGGGAAGCGGAAGTGGACCACCACGTAGGCCACGGGCACACCCAGCAGCAGGGCGATGGCCGTGGCCAGCAGCCCCACCCCCAGGCTGATCCAGAAGCTGTCCACAAACTGGGAGGTCTGGAAGACGTTGCTGAACCAGTGGAGGGAGAAGCCTCCCCGTGGGGGGAAGGCCAGGGTGGCCTCTGCGCCAAAGGCGGCGATGAAGATGATCAGGAACGGGCCCAATAGAAAGAGGTAAACGGTAATCAGGCTGACGTAGAGCCAGCGGGATGTTCGCATCATCCTATACCATCTTGGGTCGGAAAAGTCGCAGGAAAAGATTCACCAGCAACGTGGTCACCAGCATGACGCCGGCCACCACCGTTGCACCCTCCCAGTCGATGGCCACCAGCGCCCGCTGGCGCAGCAGGGTGGCCAAGACCAGCACCCGGTTCCCGCCCAAAATGGCCGGGGTGACGTAGGCGGTAATGGCACCGGTGAAGACCAGGGTCCCTCCCATCACTAGGCCGTCCGCAGAGAGGGGGACAATCACCCGGAAGAAGGTGGTGAGCTCCCCCGCGCCCAGGCTCCGGGCCGCTTCCACCACCTCGTGGGGGATGTTCTCCAGGGCGCTCACCAGGGGCAGGATCATCAGGGGCAGGAAGAGTTGCAGCAGCCCCACCACAATGGCTGTCTCATTGAAAAGCAGCCGGCGGGGTTCTTCGGTCAGGCCCAGGGCCAGCAGGAGCTGGTTGATCAGGCCAAAACGCCCTAGGATGATGAGCCAGGCGTAGGTGCGGGCCACCGGGTTGGTCATGAGGGGGAGGATGACCAGGGACATGAGCAGGGAACGGCGCCGGGGTGGCATCTGAGCGATGAGATAGGAGGCCGGATAGCCCAGGAGCGCGGCCAGCACCGTGACGATCACGCCCAGGCGCAAGGTGCGCCAGTAGATGATCTGGGCGTTGCGGTCCTGGAAAAAGGCCAGGTAGCCGGCCAGGGAGAAGACGCCGGCCTCGTTTTGAAAGCCGCCGGCCAGGGTCACCAGGATGGGCAACAAAAAAAAGATGCTCAGAAAGAGCAACGCCGGCGACACCAGAATAAGAATGGTGCGGGTTTGATTGAGTTGACGCATAACGGCTGTGGGGGACCCACAGATTTCATCCCAATCGCTGTGGATCCCCCTCCTCCTGCTACTTCAGCATGATCTCGTTCCAGCGCTCCAGCCATTCCTCCTGGTAGGCATTCAGTTTGGCCTGGTCCAGGAAGATCAGGCTGTTGATCATCTCATCCCGGTAGGTGAGCAGCTCGGCCACGTCTTCGGGCACCTCCACCGTCATGTTGGTGGGCGAATCCACCAGGTCCAGGGCCATGGCCGTCTGCACCTGGTTGGAAATGAGGAAGTCGATGTATTTGTGGGCCAAGTCGACCTTCTGGCTGCCGGCCACAATGCTCACCACGCTGGGCGTGCCCGGGATGCCCTCCACCGGGATCACCCGCTGGAGGGGCAGGCCCGTCTCCAGCAGGTTGCCGATGGCAAAGCTGGAGTAGGGCGCCAGCCAGACTTCCTCCTGCTGGAAGAGGGAGACCAGCTCCGAGCTGCGCTGGTAGGTGGTGACGATCTGGTCGGCCAGTTGAGGCAGGCGCTCCCAGGCAGGCTCGGTGTTGTCGATGTCGCCGCCGAAGGCCTTGGCCAGCATGACGATGGTGGCCGGCCCGTTGGTGGTGGCCAGGTCCGGCACGGTGACGTAGCCCTTGACGTCCTCCCGCAGCAGGTCCGCCCAGGAAGTGATGGGCGCGGCGACCTTGTCGGTCCGGTAGATGAGCAGGTAGCTGCTGATGGCGTAGCCAATGCCCGCGTTCTGGCCGATGGGATCCTTGGCCCAGTCGTAGAGCTCATCGTAGTGGGTGAGAAGGCTGGGATCGATGGGCTGGAGGACACCCTCCTCCAGGGCCCGTACGGTGAAGGAGCCGGCAAAGTGGACCACGTCTACGTTGGGGTTGTCCTTACGGGCGATGAGCTTGGTCAGCCGCTCGGAGTTGTTGCCCGTCTCGTAGACGATCTTGACATTGTATTTCTCTTCAAACGGACGGGTCAGGTTCTTGTCGATGAGGTCCTGGTTGAAGCCCCAGGTGGAGACCACCAACTCCTGGAGCTCGCCGACAGAAGCGGCCTCGGCTGCGGGCCCTTCCTCACTGCCCGCGGCCGGCGCGCCGGCCGCGGGCGCGCCGGTTGGCGCCGGCGCCACACAGGCCGTGGCGAGCAGGCCGACCAGGGTGACGAGGGTCAGGATCCAGGAGAATCTGCGCATGTTGCCTCCTTTGCGCTGTTGAATTCGCAGGACAATAGACAATGCGGTACTCATCCGTCCATGATGGCCAGCCGTTGGGCGATGGGACCGGCCCAGGCCAGCAGCCGTTCATCGTCGCCGAAGGGAGCCACCAGTTGCAGGCCCAGGGGCAGGCCTTCTGCCGTGCGACCGGCCGGTACGGTCACCGCGGGCATGCCCGCGTGGGTCCAGGGGAGGTTCATGTTGGGGTCGCCGGTGGCGTGGAGGCCGGCCGGCGCGGGGCCGGTGGCTGCAGGGCAGGCCCAGAGGTCAATGCCCACCTGGGCCATGAGGTGCGCCAGCTCCTGTCGCAGCTCGAGGCAATGGGCCCGGGCCGCGACCAGTTCATCGGGCCCCACGGTGAGCCCGGTGCGGATGGCCTCCAGGGTCTGGGGCCGGTAGAGATCCACGTATTGCTCCCAGAAGGGGGCGTGTTCCTGGGCAAACTCGGCAAAGATCAGGCGCCGATGCAGCCGATTCAGCTCCTGGATGTCATCCAGGGCGGCCACCCGTTGCACCTCGTAGCCCCCCACCTGAAGCCACAACAACTGCTCCTCGAAGGCTTCCAGGGCCGCGGGCTCTGCCTGGGCCAGGTAGGGGCCATCGGGCACCCCCAGGATCGGCAGCTCCTCCGGCTGAGCTGGCTGCCAGCCCTCGCAGAGGACCGCCGCGGCCAGGGCCATCCCCGCCACATCCTGGGTGAAGAGGCCCACGTGGTCTACGGTGCGGGAAAAGTAGACAATGCCCTGGGTGGCGATGCGCCCCAGGGAGGGCTTGAAGCCCACCACGCCACAGTAGGCGGCAGGCCGGATGACGGAGCCGATGGTCTGGGTGCCCAGGGCCAGGGTGCAGAGGCCCGCAGCCACGGCTGCAGCCGAACCGCTGCTGGAACCGCCCGGGGTGTGGTCCGGGTTGTGGGGGTTGCGGGTGGGGCCCGGCTCAAAATAGGCGAATTCGGTGGTGACCGTCTTGCCCATGATGAGCGCGCCCGCCTCCCGCAGCTGGCGCACACAGGTGGCTTCGGGGCCGGCAAAGGGCGCAGGCGGCAGTTGGCTGCCGGCCCGGGTCACAAAGCCGTCCACGTGGATAATGTCCTTGACGCCCACCAGCGCGCCGTACAAGGGCGGCCGGGCATAGGGGTCCGGGAAGCGGTTCCGCAGGGCATCGGCTTCCCGGCGCAAGCGGGCCAGACGGCCTTCCTCGGGCAGGAAGGCCTGGATAACGGGGTTGATCTGTTCCAGGCGGCGGCACATGCGCTCCACGTAGAGGGAGAGGCTGTGCTGACCTTCCTGGAGGGCTTTGAGGGTCGGAGCCAGGGGCGCATCGTGTAGGTACATGGGTCTCCTGGAGGGTAGCTTGGGCGCCGGCGGCATTCATTCACCTGCCAGGGCGCGCAGTTCGGCTTCTGAAAGGGTGGGAATGCCCAGCACCTGGGCTTTGGCCAGCTTGCTGCCCGGATTTTCGCCCACCACCAGATAGCTGGTCTTGCTGCTGACGCTGGAAGTGACCTTGCCGCCGTGGGCTTCGATGTAGCGTTTCACCTCGTCCCGGGAGAAGGTGGGCAGGGCGCCCGTCACCACGAAGGTGAGGCCTGCCAGGGGCAAGGATTCCGGGGCGGCGGGCTCCGGGGTCACTTCCTCTTCCACCCGAACCCCGGCCGCGGCAAACTTGCGGATCAGGGCTCGGTTGGGCTCCAGGGAGAAGTACTCGACGATGCTTTCGGCGATCTTGGGGCCGATGCCGTCGATTGCGGCCAGATCTTCCTGGGACGCTTCCATCAGCTGGTAGAGGCTCCGGTAGTGGGCCATGACCAGCTCCGCCACCACCGCCCCCACGAAGCGGATGCCCAGGCCGGTCAACAGGCGGTAGACGGGACGATCCTTGCTGGCTTCGATGCCGGCCCGCAAGTTCTCCACCCGCTTCTCCTTATAGCCTTCCAGCTTCAGAATTTCGTCCCAGGGCAGGTAGTAGATGTCCGCCAGGTCCTTGATGAAGCCCTTGGACACAAAAAGTTCCGCCTGCTTGTAGCCGAAACCGGCGATGTCCATAGCCTCCCGGGAGACGAAGTGCTCCACCTTGCGCACCAGTTGGGCTGGACAGGCGTTGTTGACGCAGTAGGTGGCGGCCTCCCCCTCCGGCCGGACTAGCGGCTGGCCACAGGCAGGGCAGGTCTTGGGCATCTCCCAGGGACGTTCGCTGCCGTCCCGCAGCTCCACCAGGGGGCGGATGACCTTGGGGATGACGTCGCCGGCCCGCTTGATCACCACCTTGTCGCCGATGCGGATGTCCAACTCCCGGATGTAGTCCTCGTTGTGGAGGGTGGCCGCGCGCACGGTGACGCCGCCCACCCGGACTGGCTCCAGTACCGCATTGGGGGTAACGGCGCCCGTCCGCCCCACGTTGACCACGATGTCCAGCAGGGTGGTGACGGCCTCCTGGCCGGCGAACTTGTAGGCGATGGCCCAGCGGGGATCCTTGCCGGTGAAGCCCAACTCCTGCTGCAGGGCCAGGGAATCCACCTTGATCACCATGCCATCCACCTCGAAGGGGAGCTGATGGCGCCGCTCGCCGAAGTCGGTGACGTAAGCCACCAACTCGTCGAAGGCCCCGTCGTCGAAGCAACGATAGTCCGGCCAGACGGGCAGGCCCAGCGCAGCCAGGTAGGCCAGGCTCCCACTGTGGGTGGCTGGCGGATCGTCCGCGCCTTCCAGGACGACAATCTGATAGACCCACAGCTTGATGGGCCGGGACGCAGTAATGGAGCTATCCAGCTGGCGCAGGCTGCCGGCGGCAAAGTTGCGCGGGTTGGCAAAGGTCCGGCCGCCCTGCTCGGCCTGCCGGCGGTTGAACTCCTCGAAATCAGCTTTGTCCACGTAGGCCTCGCCCCGCACCACCAGGCGGGCTGGCGCGGTCACCTGGGCCTGGGGATCCACCGGGATCTGGAGGGGGAGGGAGCGGACGGTGCGCAGGTTGGGGGTGATGTCCTCGCCGTACTCGCCGTCGCCCCGGGTCGCGCCCAGGACGAAGCGCCCATCCTGGTAGTGGAGCACCACCGTCAGGCCGTCGAATTTGGGCTCTACCACGTAGCTCAGTTGGACATGTCGCTCCGGGGGCAGGAAACGCTTGATCCGTTCCCGCCAGGCGTAGAGATCCGCCGTCTCGAAGGCATTGGCCAGGCTCAGCATGGGCACCGGGTGTCGGGTGCGCTCGAAGCGATCGGAAATCACGCCGCCCACCCGCACAGTGGGGCTGTCCTCGGTGCGCAGCTCGGGGTGAGCCGCTTCCAGCTCCTGCAGCTCCCGGAAGAGCGCGTCAAACGCCTCGTCGCTGATGACCGGGTCATCCAGAACATAGTAGCGGTACTGGTGATAGCGGATGGCCTGGCGCAACTTCTCCAGCCGCTCCACCAGGGCGGGGTCGGCGGTCGATGGGGCAGGGGACGTTGACGTTGTCGTCTCGGTTGTTTCGCTCATGGAACCTCAACTCGGCTGCGTCAATTCGACTGGGTACCCCGTTGGGGGCTCATGGGGTAAACACTCGTCCGGCTTGTAGGTCACCCATCCCTGGGTGACGTGAATGCACCAAACCCTGTCGTCCCGTTGTCCGGCCAGGAGACTGGAGCTACGGGCCGTCCGTGACGGGCACCAGGCGGTCCACGGTCGTCCAGCCCACCAGCCCATCGGCCGCCCGGACCCGGACCCACAGACTGCCCTCCCGGGCCACGGGAAAATCATCGTAATCGCCGCTGGGCTCCAGGACGGTAAAACGGGCGCCGGCGGGATACCGGTCCAGCGGCACTGCCTCGAAGGAGGCATCGGCGTACAGGCGCAGGCCCCCTTCCGCGGCCAGGGCCGGCCGTTCTGGCGCCAGGGCTGGGGTGGGCGACGGCGTGGGAGTGGGCGAGGGCCCGGGCGTGGTGACGGCCATGCCGCCCACCACAGGCGTGAGCTGCACTTCGGGCATCCCCCCGCTTTCACCCGGCCCCAGGGTCCGCACGCCCACCACCAGGGCCACGACGACAAAGAGCAGTACCAAGACAACGATGGGCCAGGTGGGCCCACCCGAAGATCGGCCGCCGGGGCCGTGGGCCGGTTTCACGGGTTCTGCCGTGCCGGACGACCTGACCATGTTCCCTCCTGCGGCTCAGCCTTTAAGCAGGGCCAACATCTCTGGCAACGGCCGGGTGTTGACCACATCCTTGGCCCGCAGCCAGGCCCGACGGGCAACCCCGATGCCATACTCCAGGACCTCCATGCCTTCCGGTGCGTGGGCATCGCTGTTGATGGCCAGCTTGCAGCCCAGCTCCATGGCCCGGCGGGCGTAGGCGTCGTTCAGGTCCAACCGACTGGGGTGGGCGTTGATCTCCACCACGGTGCCCGTCTCGGCGCAGGCTTGCAGGACCCGCTCCACGTCCAAGGCAGAGGGCAGGCGGGAACCCAGCAGGCGGCCAGTGGGGTGGCCCAGGATGTCCACGTGGGGGTTGCGCACAGCCCGCAGGCAACGCTCGGTGATGGTCTCCCGGTCCTGACGCAGGCCGCTGTGGATGCTGGCCACCACCACATCCAACCCGGCCAGCACTTCATCGGGGAGGGCCAGGCTTCCGTCGGCCAGGATCTCCACCTCGATGCCCCGCAGCAGGCGAAAGTCCACGCCCTCCGCTTCCCACTGACGGTTGAGTCGCTCGATCTCCCGGGCCTGCTCCGCCAGCCGGGCGGCATCCAGCCCGCTGACCATGCCCAGACCGACGCTGTGATCGCTGACGTTCCAGTAGCGGTAGCCCCGGCGGCGGGCTGCTTCCGCCATCGCGGCAATATCGGCCGTGCCGTCGCTCCAGGTGGTATGGCCGTGGAGCTCCCCCTGGATGTCTGCCAGGGTGATGAGGGGCGGCAGTTCGTGGCGGCGGGCGGCCTGGATTTCGCCCCGGTTCTCCCGCAGCTCCGGCGGGATCCACGCCAGGCCCAGAAAGTCGTAGAGGGCCTCTTCGGTGTCGAAGAAGCGCTGGGTACCCTCTGGCTTCTGGCCGCTGCCGGTGGCGGTGAGGCCATACTCGTTGAGGCTCCAGCCCTGGCGGAGGGCCAGCTCCCGCAGGGCCACGTTGTGTTCTTTGCTGCCGGTGAAGTATTGGAGCGCAGCGCCCCAGTGGCGGGCCTCCACCACCCGCAGGTCTGCCCGCAGGCCGGTGGTGAGAATCACGCTGGTCTTGGTCTCGCCGCTGCCCACCACATCGCTCACCTGGGGCAGGCTGCGGAAGGCTTCCATGACGGTGGGAGGATCGTGGCTCACGCAGAGGATGTCCAGGTCGCCGATGGTCTCCCGCCAGCGGCGCAGGCTGCCGGCCACCTGGATCTGCTGGATGGCGGCAGAGGCGGCGGTGTGCAGGCCCTCCACCAGGGCCAGGGCCAGGGGACGGGCCTCGCCCAGGGGCGTCCGGCTTTCCCCGCCGCGCTGGCTCCAGAGTTCGATCCCCTTGAGGATCTTCTGCTCACTTTTGGCGCCAAAGCCTTTGAGCTCCCGAATCCGGCCGGCTTCGGCCGCCTGGCGCAGCTCCTCCACGCTGGTGATGCCCAGCTCCTGCCAGAGGCGGCGGGCTGTCTTGGGGCCCACGTCCGGCACATGGATCATCTCCACCACGCCCGGCGGCACCTGGGCCTTGAGCTCCTCGAACTCGGCTACGCTGCCCTGTTCCAGCAGCTCGGCGATGGCGCCGGCAATGCCTTTGCCCACGCCGGGGATCTCCTGGAGCTTCCCCGCCGCATGGACGGCATTGATGTCCTGGCCGTAGGTGCGAATGGCTTCGGCCGCGTTCTGAAAGGCGATGATGCGAAAGCGGTTGGCATCCAGAATCTGGAGGATGTCGGCCACTTCCGACAGAATGTCGGCCACGTCTCGGTTGCTGAAGCGGGCGGTCTGGGGCTGGCTGGACATGGCAGACGCTGGACCTTTCCATGGCTGGGCACGGTGTCGTCACACGGTGTCGTCACATGAGGTGTGGACGCGATGGCGGGCCGGACACTTGGCCTGCCCACGGTCTGTCGCACATCTGTGCGTGTGAGGGCCATTATAGCACGGGCGCCGGGCGCGACCAATCCTCATTCGTCCAGCCGGTAACCATGTCCCCGGACGGTTTTCAAGAAGCGGGGCTGACCCGGAAGGGGCTCAATCTTGCGCCGCAGCCGGTTGATGGCACTACGAACCCGGTGCTCATCCACGGCTTTGTCAAAGTCGTAGTCTTCGCCCTCTAGCGCCTGAGTGATGGCTTCCGGCGTGCAAAGCTGCCCTTTCCGCTGGTAGAGGAAATCGAGGAGGGTATATTCCTGGGGGGTAAGGGAAACGGGGCGGCCGGCCACCCAGACCTCTCGATTACTGGAATCGATCCAGATGCCGGTGAAGGCTTCCTCGGGCAGATCGGCCCGTTCGTCGGGGGCCGGCATGAGGCTCTGGCTGAGCAGGCTGGCCAGCAACAGATGTTGGGCCACATGGAGCAGCTCTTCCCGGGTGTGCTGGACAGCAGGATCATAGAGGCTCAGCTGGTGCAGACAGTATGCGTAGAGGATCGGCCCGTATTGGTCTTCGCCCACCTGCAGGTACAGGTTGGCTGCGCGCCGAACCTGGCGGACGGCGACCCAGGCCCGAATCCAGGGAGGCAGCCCGACCTCCTCCGGCCTCTCAGCATCCCGCCCCGGCCACCGCCCTTCAGGGTCATCGGCCAGGTAGTGGGCCATCAGCTCCTCCTCAAACTCCAGACGTCTGTCCAGATCCAGAGGCTCCAGCAGTCGACGGCGCAGGTCCATCTCCAGGCTCAAGTAGTCCTGGATGAGAAAATCCTGACGGGCGGCCCGAAAGTCGATAAGCCAGCTCTGCCCATCCCGATCCACCAGAATACGATCCAAGGTGACAGCACCGTGGATGTGTCCCTGGGGCATGTCCGCCAGGCTGGCGACCATGCCTCCTTCCCAGGCGGCCAGCGGGTCGGGCAGCCAGTCGCGGAAGCCGGCAGGATAGCGGATGGACCATTGGCCTGGCTCCTGGGTGATGCGGGCCAGGCCGAAACGCTCCAGCGCCAGGCAAAACTCCCGAAGCCGTCCTCGGAGCTCATCCACCCGCAGACCATCTCCCAGAAAGTAGCTGAGGGGAGAGAGGGAGCTCTGCCGGCGTCCCCGTTGATGCCAATGCCCCAGCGTGGTCTGGTACAGTTTATCGATCCGTGGTCCGATGGCACGAAGGGGCAGGCTCTGAATGACTTCGCCCAGGGGGCGAATGGGCGGACCGAACGAGCCCACCAACCGATAGCGGGCCACGCTGTAGTGAATCGAGACGCGATCCTCGTCCAATAGGGTAGTCCCCAGGACGGCCTCGGCCGGGGCGAAACAGCCGTAGCGGTCGGTCTCCTGTTCCCCCAGGGAACGCCGTCCACAGCGGAGCACTTCCACGTGCACGTTCCCATCCTGATCCAGCCGAGTCACCTCCAGGTAAAGATGGCCCGGCTCGCGCAGAAAAGAGCGTCCGAAGGTCAGTTGACGAGCGCGCAGAAAGAGTCGACGGAAGAGCCGTTCCAGCTCCGACGCTCGCCCTTCCAGGGCCGTGCCCACGTGCGGTTCAAGCAGGGTCACCAGGGCAGGGAAGGACCACTCGCTGGCCCAGCGAATCATCAGGTGTTGGTTCAGGGGGTTGAACTGGGCCAGCACCTGCCCCACCCGTTCCACCATGACTTCGGGCCCTTCCTTCTTATCCAGGTAATCCACTGCCGGGGGCATGCCGTCCAGTACAGGTCCCAAGGCCTGGCGAGCCGTCCGATAGTCCGGGTAATCGGTCAGGATGATCTTGGGCACAGACGCGTAGTGAGGATCTCGGGCCAACAGAATGCCGCTGATATCCTTGGGGTCTTCGTCATCCACCATGCGGACATCCAGAATAGCCAGGTCGATGGTCTGCTGCTCCAGCAGACGGCGGGCCTCCTCCAGGGTGTAGGCCGGCACGACCTGGTAGCCTGCATCTTCCAGGTACTCTGCCCGGGTTTCCAAGAAGGCAGGCACGTTATCGACAAACAGGATAACGTGGGGCCGGGATGGCCCGGATGAATGGTTCGAGCCTACCATGATAGCCTTCCTTGCGGATTCGATTCACATCACAGATATGTAGCAGCACTCATCCGGCGTGCAGGGGCAGGCGCAGGGCCATGGTGGTGCCATATCGGCCCGTATCCAGCACCAGCACCTGGCCGCCGTAGGCTTCCACGATCACCTGGGCCAGGACCAGCCCTATCCCCAGGCCGCTTCCCTTTTCCTTGTGCCCCAAGACCACCCTGCCCACCCGTTCCCGCAGACCTGGCGGCAGGCCGGATCCGTTATCTCGCACCCGGACATCGACCCAGGCCGCCTTCACGGCCAGTTCCACCCGGACATCCGGCTTCACCCGTTCCTGGGTGGCTTCCACCGCGTTTTCGATCAGGATGTCCAGTGCCCGGCGGAGCCACTCCGGCTGGCCCACGGTGTAGATGCTGGCAAAGCGAGGTGGGATAAAGGTGACGCAGCCGTTGCCAGGGTCTTCCAATAGTTGGGCGATCCGCTCGCGAACCAGGGAGACCAGCTCCACCTTCTGGGCGGCCTGGGGATCCGGCGGTGGAACTGTGGGGCGATTTTCAATGGCCAGGGCCGCCTGCTGGATGCGCTGCAGGTGGCGGCGCATGCGTTCCCGAGGCGAGATACCCTGGCCCAAGCCCCGACTTCGGTCGTCCCTGTTCAACTCCCGTTCCAGCAGTCGGGCATTTTCCAGAATGATACGGGCCTGTTTAGCGTTGGTATGTCGCCAGAGGTTGTCGGCCAACCCCATCCAGGCCAGGGCAGTCCGCTCTCCCACCATTCCTTTGGCCTCCTGGAGCTCCCGATGGCGACGGGCATTTTCCAGGGCCACGGCCACCTGGGCGGCCAGCAGTTCCAGGGCCTCCTGATCCAACTGGTCAAAGGCATAGGCCTCCCGGGATTCCACGTCCAGCACGCCAAGAATGCGGGAACCCAGGTACATGGGGACGGCCAGCTCCGAGCGAATAGCCGGATCTAACCGGATGTAATCCGGATCCACTTCTTCGTGGAGATCCCGCCGGAGCTGGGAACGGCCTGTCTCCAGGACACGCCCCACGATCCCTTTAGGGCGGGTATGGCGCAGATCGATGCGGCCGATTCCCTGCTGGAGACCGGGCAACAGCTCGGGGGGATCTGCGGCACGAAAGGTCAGGGCGGATTCGTTCTCCGCCAGCCCGAGGATCACCAGGTCCGCCTTGGGGCCGTAGGTCTGAATGATGCGATGGGTCCAGTGGAGGGTACGGTCCAGGATCTGTTGCTCCTCCATGAGGGTGCTGATCTCCCGGCCAGCCTCGGCTAGGAGGCGCAGCAGTTCAACCCGCTCATGCAACCGATCTCGCATCTGGGCCGCGCGGATGGCCACGGCGGCCTGGTAGCCCAACAAGGTAAGGTCTTCCTCTTCCGAGCGGGTGAAATAGTGGGGGCGGCGGTAGTTGACGAAGAGCACGCCCACCCGCTGATTGTAGACCCACAGGGGCAGGACGGCCAGGGAACGAACTTCTTCGTCTTGGGTAAAACGACGGTTGCGGAATCGTTCATCCTGGGATACGTCGGGAACCAGGTACGGATCCCGACGCTCCAGCATCTGGTTGACAATGGAATCGCCCTGGAGGGCACTGAGGCCCCGGATCCGCTCTGGATAGCGCACTCCCACCATCACCAGCCGATTGCTGAGGCGCTCGGTAGCCTCTTCAAAGGAATAGAGTGTTACCGCGTCGGCGTCCAAGACCTGTTGGACCTGCCGGGCCACGGCTTCCAGCATCTGTACCAAATCATCCTGGGTGGCCAGCAGCGCGGCCTCTCGGCTGGCCTGGTACACCCGCTCCAGGCGTTCCAGGAGGCGAGTGCGGGCCAGGGTCAGGGAGACCTGGTGGGCTAGGGAGCGGATCAAGGCTTTGTCCGCGACGCCCAGGGACCGGTGGGTGCGGAAATTGACGTATAACACCCCCTGGGGCTCATCGCCATTTCCCAGGGCCACGCCGATAAAGCGGCAGATGCCCAGAGAAGTCAGGAGGGAGCGAGTGCGGGGGTTGAGGGGAACCGCGGAGGCGGGGTCACCGCGGCCCTGGACGTCGAGCACTTCCACCCATCCCTGCTGCAACACCCGGTAGGCTGTGCCGTCGGGGGTGGGATCCACCCCCTGAAGCAGCTCCCATTCCTCTGAAGTAAGGCCACTGCAGACAGATGCGCTGTAGTCGAAGCGTCTGGTGGCGGCGTCGAAAATATAGAGGATCATGGAATCGGCCTGGATGACTCGGCGCACCCGGTCCACCACGGCTTTCAGAGTGGCCGGAGAGGAATCGGCCCTGCTGAGCATCTCGCCCACTTCGCCCATGGCCTCCACCTTCTCCCCCCGGTGGATAGCAGGGTAGGCGATGGCCAGTTGGTGAGTCAGGAGCTGGGCGAGGGAGATCTCCTGCTCGGTGAACTCCCGGAAACGCCGGTACTGGAGCCACAGGACGCCGAAGACGTGCCCTTCCTGGGCCAGGGGAAGCCCCAAGGCGGTTCGGATGTCGTCAAAAAAGGGATGGGGGCGATGACCACTCTCGTTCCCAGAGGCGTAGTGGACTACCTGATGGGTGCCGGACGCCGCCACCTGATGGGTCCGCCCATGGGGACGCACCAGCTCATCCACCCGGGGCATGGAGCGATCCAGGCGGATCTCGCCGGTCACCAGGCCGTCGTAGGCCCCATAGTCCGGCTCATAAAGGACCAGAAAAGCCCGGTCGGCGCCCAGGTGGAGCCGGGTATGTTCCAGGAGCCGGTGAAGCGCAGGCCTGGCCGGCCCCGATTGGGGCAGGGTGGCATCGGGGACCGGCAGGGCCTGTTCAGAGAAATTCATATCCTCACGAACTACATCCTTCATTTTGTGACTCCTTGCCCGTTTGGGCGCCGTCAACCCGGCAGAAATCTACCAGGATTAGTCACTCGAACCCACGAACCTGATTTCCGCCAGCCCGTACCAGAGGGCACATTTGGAATGGTTGCCCATAGATTACCACGGAAACGGTTCGGCGAAATACGCGATTAGGGCACGAAAACATCACCGACACCGGCATGGTACTGGGATTCCATCAGCCTCTAAATATGGCCAGGTAGAAGCAGAACAAGGCCAGGAACAGGAGGGTAAGGGTCAGCAGATGGGTCAGCAATCGTTCCTCGGGACTGTCCACATTGGGGTTGACCTGTCTGGCCAGGAAATCCAGGAGTCGGAAGGTGAAGGCAATGCCGAGCAGCGCGCAGCCGGTCCCGAAAGCCAGCAGTCGAAAGAGGTCGGCCGATGTCATGATAGCCTCCTTTACATCGGGGAGGTGGGGGGGCCAGTCCATCCTCCTCCCAGACCGCGGGTCCGAGGGCGGCTCTGTCGGGGCAGGGGAACTGCAGTCACGACGTTCGGTCGGTACCCTCGCTCAAAGTATACACAGCTTTTGGCCCAATGAGGCTCTCAGAAACGTGTCCATTCCGTCGACAGCTGGCCCGTCTTTTGAGCATCAAGATCACCGGTCTGCCCTTAGGGTACCTCCTTTTATCACCACAGTGTCACCTGAAGCGCCACATCAAGGGGCCCACGGCATGGAATCTAGCGACACCTTTTCCCTGGAAACGAAAAATTGTATCATAAAGGCGAAACCGTCAAGCCCACCCTGCAGATCCCAACCCATTTGTCACCCAACAGGAGTCGTCCGATGAAACTACAAGGAAAAGTCGCGCTGGTCACTGGGGGCGCCCGGGGGCTGGGCCGGGCCTACGTCCTGCACCTGGCCCGCCTGGGCGCCGACGTGGTCATCAACGACATCGACCTCAACGCGGCGGCTGAATACGACGAGCCCCTGACCGCCGCCACCGTCATGGAAGAAGTGGAGGCCCTGGGACGGCGTGCCCTGGGCATCCAGGCCGACGTCACCGATCCGGATGCGGTAGAAGCCATGGTGGAGGAGACCCTGGGAACCTTCGGCCGGTTGGACATTCTGGTGAACAATGCGGGGGGTGCCCTGCGCCCCCAGCCCCACCACTCGGCCTCGGACACGCCACCCGATTATCACCGTTACATCATGGACGTCAACCTCACCGGCACCATCTACTGCTGCCAGGCGGCCAGCCGCCCCATGAAGGAAGCCCGCTCCGGCAAGATTGTCAACGTGGCCTCCCAGGCAGGCCTGTGGAGCGGCCGCAATGGCGGCCACATGTCCTACAAAGTGGCCAAAGCAGGCGTGGTTCAGTATACTCGAGTACTGGCGGCTGAACTGGGCCCTTTTGGTATCTGCGTGAACTGTATCGCGCCGGGGTGGATCCTCTCCTCCCGGGCCATCGCCGGCGGCCGCAACAGCGAAGAAAACCGGGCCCGGTTGGAACCCCAAATTCCGCTGCGCCGACTGGGCACGCCGGAGGACTGTGCCAAAGTGGTGGAGTTCCTGGTCACCGACCTCTCCGACTACGTCACCGGCCAGTGCATCCCGGTCTGTGGCGGGTATGTGGCATTTTGAACAAAGTCCGGAGTCCTGAGTCCGGAGTCCTGAGTCCAGACCCCGGACTGCGGACTCCGGACTATTGCCTACCATTCACCCAGAAAGGATCATTCCATGCTACTACAGGGGAAAGTAGCCATCGTCGCCGGCGCTGCCTGGGGAGGCATTGGGGCCGCTACGGCCTACCGCTTCGCCCAGGAGGGAGCCAACGTGGTCATCAACACCCGGCAACGGGCGGAGAAACTGGAGGAGACCGCCCAGCGGATCCAGGAGGCAGGGGGGCAGGCCGTCACGGTCATGGGCGACGTCCAGGATGCCAGTGCCTGGGAGGCCATGGTCCAGGCGGCGCTGGACCACTTCGGCCGCATCGACATCCTGGTCCACAATGCCAGCCACTCCTACCGGCGGCGGGCCATTGAATTCACCCAGGAGGAGTGGAACCACGGCCTGGCCGTCACCCTGACCGGCCCCTGGCTGGGCGCCAAGCATTGCATCCCAGAGATGATCAAGGTGGGTGGCGGCTCCATTGTCTTCATCTCCACCGTCAACGCCACCATCACCAACCCCCACTTCGGCCTGTACGGGGCGGCCAAGGGCGGCCTCAACGCCCTGACCCGCAGCATCGCCCTGGATTACGGCCGGGATGGTATACGCTGCAATGCCATCGCCCCAGGCCAGATTGTGGGCGAACGGGAGTCGGCCCGCATCGCCCAGGACCCGCTGGAGGATTACCTGTCCCGAGACTGTTACCCCCTGGGCCGCTACGGCCGCCCCGATGAAATCGCCAACGTGGCCCTCTTCCTGGCCTCGGACCTGGCCTCGTTCGTGACGGGCATTGTGCTCACGGCCGACGGTGGCCTTACCCTCCAGTCACCTGAAGCCCTGGTGCGGCCTTCCTTCCGCAAACGCTGGCGAGACGACATCCTGGTGCCCAAACCCCTGGATGAAGTGGAGCTCCACTATTGAAGTTGGCTGGATAGTACTGAATCCCGCCGATCTCACAGGGCACTATACTTTGCACTTGAATTTTGATGCACAAATTTCACAGATGAATACAGATCATCTTCGGCTCCATCTGGATAATCTGGGAACCGAATCCAATCTCCAAAGATGGTGACAGGACGAGGATCCCACAGGAAAGGAAGCGAATCGTGACAATTATCGATGCCCATATCCACTACGGAGACGACGATCCGGATTTCCTCCGACTGCTGGAAGAGCTGGACATCAAATTGCTCAACATCACCCTGGTCCAAAGCTACGACAGCCGGTGGCGGGAACAGGCCGACCACTATCGAGACCTGGCCCAGCGCTATCCCCAGCGCTTCAGCTGGTGCACCAGCATCGATCTGCCCCGCTTTGATGACCCGGACTATGCCAACTTTGCCATCGTAGGGCTGGATCGGGACTTCGAGAACAAAGCTGTGGCTTGCAAAATCTGGAAAAACATCGGCATGGAAGTCAAAAACCCGGCCGGGGACTACGTCATGATCGACGATCCCATCTTTGCCCCCATCTTCAAGCATATCGCCGCCCGAGGCCGGGCCCTGCTTCTCCACATCGCCGAACCATTGGCCTGCTGGCAACCGCTGGACGAAAATAACCCCCACTATGGCTACTACAGCCGCAACCCCCAGTGGCACATGTACGGCAAAAGCGGCGTCCCCTCCCATGCCGACCTGATCGCGGCCCGGGACCGGGTGGTGGAGAAAAACCTGAACCTGCGCATCATCGGCGCCCACCTGGGCAGCCTGGAACATGACGTGGACGAGGTGGCCAAACGGCTGGACGCCTATCCCAACTTCGCCGTGGACATTTCCGCCCGGCTGGCCGACCTGGCCCGCCAGGACTCGTCCAAGGTACGCCAGTTCTTCCTCAACTATCAGGACCGCATCCTCTTCGGCACCGACATGGTCATGGGCACGCCCATCTCCCAGATGGCACCGGCCGAGAAGGCAGAGGCCCTGGCCCGCATCCGGGAGACCTACGAGATGCATTTCGCCTACCTGGAAAAAAGCGGCCCAGTCACCGTGCGGGGCTACGAAACCGAAGGGCTCCACCTGCCGCCAGAGGTACTGGAGAAGGTCTATCGGCGCAATGCACAGCGCTGGTATGCCGGGGTGTAGGGGATTAGGTCATCAGGTCACTGGGTGAAGGGATGGGGGATATCATCTGGTCATCCCAGCCGCCCCATCCCCCCATCACCCAGTCACCCGATCCCCCAGCGCAACGTATGGGCAGCCAGCAGCAGGTACTCTGGACGCCGGATGCCGCCCAGGCGTAGCCGGAGGCCGCACTCGTGCAAAATGGCCAGGGCCGCCTCGTCGTAGCGGTCATCGGGCACCCGGAGCAGGAGCTGGCTCAGGCCCTGGGCCGCCTCGGAGAGCTCTTCCCGGGCGAACCATTCCCCACAGGTGGCCAGCGCCGCCAGCCGGGGATCGTCCTGGGAAAGCAACCGGCTCCACTCCCGGAGCACAGCCGCCAGCACTTGGGAGAGTGCCGTGCCCGGCTGGCCGCGCATCTGGCGCCACAGGCGGATGAAACGCCCCTCCTGGCCCACCAGCCGGGCGACCGCCAGGGCTAGTTCCATGCGGGTGGTTTCGTCCCGGCAGTCCCGGAGCAGTGCCAGGATGGGGCGGGTGGCCTCCCGGGCCCTGAGCTTGCCCAAAGTCGACGCATAGGCCACCCGCAGCCCCTCGTCCGATTCTCGGGTCAGCCGGGCCAACAGTTCCGGCACCATGGCCTGGTCGTCCAGTGTGCCCAGGGAACGGGCGCTGTGGGCCTGGACGGAACGGTAGCTTGCGTTCAGGCCGGCCCGCAGGGCCTCCACCGCGCCCCGGTCGCCGATCCGGCCCAGAGCCCAGGCCGCGATGACGCTCAGGGCCGGCGACTTGCCGTGCAGCACCTCGACCAGTGCCCCGGTCAGGCGGGGGTTAGGTGGCATCCGGGCGATGGCCAGGATGGCTTCAAAGCGCACGTTGAAGCGGGGATCGGCCAGGGCTTCCAGCAGTTCATCCACCGTCAGCGGGCTGTGGGTATCGCCCAGGCGGGCGGTCACCCGCACCGCATCCTGCTCTTCCTGGGCCCGGTAAAAGCGGATCAGGAAGCCCATGGCCAGGAAGGGATTACCCCGCAGGAAGATACCCGCGAACTCACCCATGCTCACCGGGCTGTCTCCCCGCACCTGACGCAACAACACCAGGCTGACCAGCGGAAGCCCCAGTGCCAGGACAAACAGCGGCGTATAGGCGTCCACGTTCAGCAGCCAGATATGGCCGGAAAGCTGGCGGGAGCCATCCAGGATCTGGCCCCCGATCCACTGGCTGGCGCCGGCCACCAGACCGGCCCAGGCAAAATAGAGGGCCAGGTAGTCATTCTTCTTGTCCGTCGGCACGATCCCCACGAAGAGGAGGCGCCCGGCACCGATGCCCCAGCCCAGGTTGGCCACGCCCTGGAAGAAGGCGATCAGCAGGGCCACATAGAGGCTCCAACTCTCGTGGCGGGGCATGGCCCACCAGAAGAGGGGCAGCAGGACGATCATCCCCGCGCCGGTCAACATCACCGGACGACTACCGTAGCGGTCGGCCGCCCAGCCCCACAGATAACTGGAAGCCAGCGTGCCGGCCAGAGTACCCAACTGCAGGAGAATGACGCTGCCCGAGCTCAGGCCCACCATCTCCTCCATGAAGAGGGGCAGAAACGAGGTCAGCGGTGTGATGCCCAACGTCATCACGCCCAGCCCCAGCAGGTAGCGAACGAAATTGCCATCCCGCAAGGCATGGGCCAGGTGTCGCTTCCGGTTGGCTTCCAGCTCCGGCCCCTGCAGGGGCGCGCCGCCCGGGATGTGGGCAGAGGCCCATACCGAGGCAAAGCCGAATAGGACACCCACGGCCATCAGCAGCATGAAGCCGTTCAGCCCCTGCGAACGCTCGATCACCAGGCCCGCCACCGCCACCGAGGCGACGCCCACCAGCGCAGTGAAGATGTTGCTGGTGGCCGCGTATTTGCCCCGGACGAAATTGGGGACAAATTCCTGGCTCCATGGATAGTAGGCCGTCTCCTCCACCGTGCGAAACACGGCAAAGAGGGCCACCACACAGGCGACGAACCAGAAAGCAGGCTGGGCTCCCCAATTCGCCGCCACCCACGGCGTCAGCAGCAACAGGGCAGTGACAGCTTTGCGCGCGCCGTAAAACCAGAGAAAGGTGCGCTTGAAGCCAAAGCGGGCCACCGCCGGGGCCACCCCCAGGGCCACCAGGTTGGAGAAGGGGATCAGGGAAAGGATCAAGCCAATGTCCGCCTTGCTCAGGTGGAGCTGGTCGAGGAACAGGACGAAGGCCGAGCCGAAAAAGGTGAACTGGACGAAAACCGTATTGGTGGCGTTGGTGGCCACGCTCCACGGCAGGCCGCGGAGCTTTTCCACCGTGGTGGGTTCTGCGGGCATAGGCCTGGCACCGGATTGCTCAGACAATGGTGGGTTTATCGTCTCGTGGATCCGGTACCCTCAGTTCCCGTTTCGGGGTACCGCCAGCGGGTTCAGGCGACGCCCCGACGGGCCTTGTAGGCTTCCACAATGTCAATGATCAGCTTGATGTCGTCCCGGGCCGATTCCACCGACGTGCGACACGGCGTTCCCTGGGTGATGCACTGGTGGAAATGGCGCAATTCCCGCACGAACGCGCTTTCCCAGTCCAGAGCCGGCTCCCGACGGAAGGTGATTCCCTCATCGTCAATGCCCTGGACCGTCACCGTGGAGAGAATGCCCCGGGCAAAGCCGGTGGGGTACGAGACAATGACCCGCTTATCATCCCCGTAGATCTCCAGCGTCTCCTTGAAATCCCACAGATCCGGTAGATCCACCCAACTGGCCACGCAGCGGGCGCCGTTGGGATAGGCCAGGGTCACGCTGACGGCCCGGCCATCGAACCAGATCTCGCTGCTGACGATCTCGGCCGGGAGCCCCAACATGACCCGCATGCCGTACAGGTCATGGATCATGCTGCCGGCCAGCAAGTGGAAGGCCCGCTCCACCGCGGGCGACACCTGGCCGATGGCCTGCTGGCGGGCAGCCCGGCGGGCGGCCTGGGTGGCCTCCACCACCGCGGCCGGCACATCGTTGAAGCGGCGGATGTCGAACTGGCGCAGGTGGAGCTCGTTGTTAGGGTGCAGATGATTCACCTGGACAAAGCGGATATTCTCCATGCCGGCCACTTCCCGGCGGGCATACTCGTAGGCCGGGTCGTAGACCTTCATGTAGCCCACCTGCCCAACAGTGCCGGCGCGCCGCCGGGCGTCGATGATGGCATCCGCCTCCTCCAGGGAGAAGCACATGGGCTTTTCGATAAAGAGATGTTTGCCCGCCTCCAGCGCGGCCACGGCCACCTCCGTCTTGGGGTCGCTCTGGCAGAGGAGGACCGCGTCCACGTCCGCGGCCAGCAGCTCCTGATAGTCGGTGAAGTGGTGGGGCACATGAAACTTGCGGGCCGCGTAGGCTGCGGCGCCGGGCGACACATCGCAGACCGCGGTCACCTGGAAGAGGTCCGGCAGGTCAGAGAGGTTGGGCAGGTGGTGAACCTGGGCAATGGCGCCGCAGCCGACCACCCCGATTTTGACTGGGGACATGGGTTCCTCCGCTATGGAAGTTGGGTGGATGGGTTTTCAGCCGGGTTCCCGGTCGGGTTCCCTGGTGACGTGGTGCCTCGTGCATCGTGCGTGCTGCGTGTCAATCGGATTCACGCACCCCGCTCCACGTACCACGCACCACCCATCACAGCGCCTGGACGACCTCTTTCAAGGCCGCGATGCCGGGTTCCGGGCTGGAGAGGATGGGCATGGTGCGCTCGGATGGCGGCAATGCCTCCACCACCCGGGCCATGGAGGCCTGGGCCAGGACGATCACATCGACCTGGGCGCCCATCAGAGTCTGGAACCCCTCCCGGACCAGCCGGTCGTGGGTGGCGGTGTCGCCGGCGATCACCGCCTCGAAGGCCCCCGTGCAGAGGTGCTGCACGATCTCCACCTCCTTGCCCTGGGCGGCAGCCCGGGCCCGCACCAGCTCGGTGGTAGGCTCCAGGGTGGTGGACAGGGTGGCGATGACCCCGATGCGTCGCCCCAGGCGCACGGCCTGGTCTGCCATGGGCTCGTCGATACGCAGCACAGGCACGTTGACCAGGGGCCGCGCAGCTTCCACGGCCGGGCCGATGGAGGAGCAGGTGACCAGGATCGCGTCGGCGCCGGCCTCTTCGGCGGAGGCGATGTAGCCGGCCACCCGTCGACAGGTGGTAGGCGTGAGCCTTTGGGCGGCGATGGTGTTGGCGATCAGGCTTTCGTCCACAATGTTGAAGATCTCGACATCGGGCAACGCCTCCCGGCACAACTGGGTCAGGATCGGCGCCAGCATGGTGGCGGTGTGGATCAGGGCAACCTTTTTTCGGCTCATTGGAACTCTCTTCTACGCTGCGTTAAATAAATCTGTGGGCTTCAAGCGCCTGGCGAAACATCAGGCCGGGGTTCTGTCATGCGGGGCGCCACTTCATTCCAGGTGCTGCCCAGGGCATACATGGCTTTAAACAAGGTGTACAGCGTCTCCCACATGGCGTTGCGCGCCGTGGCCGCTGCCTCCAGGTCGTCGGCTGATCGGGCCTGGCGCAGGGCATGGACCATGGCCCGGTGCCGTTCCAGGTTGGCCTGGGCCGCTTCAGCCGCCACCTGGGCTGCCTCCAGATGGCGCTCCAGAAGAAGGTCCATGGGCACGTTCAGGTCCGTTTCCGCGTGGTAGTTGGCGTTGGGCGCAAAGCGGGGCGGCTGGGGCGAATCGTCGTCGTTGCGGCCGGTGTGGGTGGGCTGGATGTGGGGCGAAACCGACAGGTACATGACCGTCTCCCGGTCTGGCAACAGGTTGCGCACCTGGTGAATCTCATCGGCCAGGGCTACACACATCTGGCCGGGCCCCAGGACCCGGGTCTCGCCGTTGATGGTGAACTCGGCCTCCCCTTCCAGGATCAGGAAAACTTCGTGACCCAGGTCGTGGCTATGGCGCCGATCCACCTGGCCGGGCTTCATGTGATAGAGCCGCGCCCGAATCTCCGGGGTGACCAGCACGTTCCGGTCCACGGTCCGATAGTCAAAGACGTCAAATCCCATGGCAATGGCCTTTCATGGTCATTCTGACTACTCCAGTCGCTTCTTCAGCTTGGGGTCCAGGAAGTCCCGCAGGGCATCGCCCATCAGGTTCGCCGCCATGATGGCGATGGTGATGGCCACCCCTGGGAAGACCACCAGCCACCAGGGCGGCTTGAAGGCTGCCGCCAACACGCCGCCCAGCATGTTGCCCCAGCTGGGCGCGGGCGGGGGAATGCCCATGCCCAGGAAGCTGAGGGCGGATTCGGCAAAGATGGCTGCGCCCAGGTGAAGGGTCGCCACCACCAAGATGGGGGCTACACACTGGGGAGCAATGTGCAGCCGCATGATGCGGAACTGGGACGCGCCGATCATCCGGGCAGCTTCCACATAGGCGGTCTCCTTGATGGAGAGGACCACTGAACGGGTGATACGGGTGGACGAGGGGATGCGGGTGACGGCGATGGCCACGATGACGGTGGCCAGGCCGGCCCCCAACACCACCAGGAGCAGCAGGGCCAAGATCAGGGCCGGGAAGGACATGAGGATGTCCACCAGCCGCTGGCTGAGCATGTCAAAGCGCCCCCCCAGGTAGCCGCTGGCGATCCCCCAGATGAAGCCCAGCAGATCCCCCAACAGCACCGAGGAGAGGCTGACGATCAGGGTGATGCGGGAGCCGTAGATGATGCGACTCAGCACATCCCGTCCCAGGTGGTCAGTCCCCAACCAGTGGGCCGCAGTCGGGCCCTGTCGCACGGCCCCATAGTCTGCTTCCAGCGGGTCGTAGGGGGCCAGCACCGGCGCAAAGATGGCCACCAGAATAAGCAGCAGCCAGATGAGGACCGCCACCGTCCCGATGGGCGAAGAGCGCACAAAACGCATCAGGCTCTGCTGCCAACGGGTCAGCAGGCCTGGTTGCCCTGGCTGCACCACCTGGGAGGCGCCGGGCTTTTCACGGGCGAGGGCAGGAGTTAGTTCGCGCATGGCAGGCTCAAGAGAATGTATTTCATTCGTAGCGAATCCGCGGGTCGAACCACGCGTAGCTGATGTCCACCAGCAGGTTAATGACGGCAAAGATCACGCCGTAGAGCAACACCAGATTCTGGATCATCATCCAGTCCCGCTCGGTCAGGGCCTGGACCAGCAACGTACCCAGCCCCGGCACGCCAAAGGCCCGTTCCACCGACACCGCGCCCCCCAGGAGGCCGCCCAGGGCCAGGCCCGAGGTGGTGATGACCGGCAACATGGCGTTTTTGAAGACATGCCGCCACATGACCCACTGCTCGCTCAAGCCCTTGGCCCGGGCCGTCCGGATGTAGTCCTCGTAGAGCACTTCCAGGGCCGAGGAGCGGGCCATACGCGCCGTGGCCGCGGCCAACCCCAGGCCCAGGGCCAGTGCGGGAAGGGACGTCATGGCCAGGTTGGCGCCGGGATCCTCCCAGATCTGCACAATGGTCAAGGGTGGGCGCCAGGTGAACCAGAGCACCGTGGCCAGGATGATGAGCAGGCCCACCCAAAAGCTGGGCACCGCGATGAAGATGGTAATGCCCAGGCGGGAGAGATGGTCGAAGAGGGAGTTGCGCCACATGGCGCTGAGCATGCCGATGGGCACGCCGATGAGCCAGGAGAAGATGACGGCCATCACGGCGATCTGGGCGGTGATGGGCCCCCGCCGCAGGATCAGGTCCCGAATGGGTTCCTTGGTCCAGAAGGAGGTGCCCAGGTCGCCGGACAATACCTGGGCCATCCAGTCCAGGTACTGGAGGTGATAGGGTTTATCCAGGCCCAGGCTGGCCCGGGCCGCCTGGAGCTCTTCCTCGCTCAGCACGTAGGTGCCCGACGATTCTGAGATGATCAGGGCCAGGGGATCGCCGGGGAGCACCCGCATGGCCAGGAAGATGAGGATGGTGATCCCCAGCACCGTGGGCACGGCCAGCAAAACCCGGTTCAGAATATAGCGCTGCATGGTACTCAGACATCCAGCCAGACAGTCTCCATCCGCCCCCATTCGGCAAAGGCCCGGTTGTCCAGGGCCAGCCCCTTCACCGTGTTGCGCCACATGGGCAGGTGGAACGTGTAGCCAATGAGGAACCAGGGGGGATCCTGGTCCAGCAGATCCTGGGCCTGGGCGATCAGCTCGCGACGGGTTTCGACGTCGGTCTCGTTGTCGATCTGATCCAACAGCGCGTCAAACTCCGGGTTGGAATAGCCGCCCCAGTTCTGGGAGCCGCCGGTGCGCCACCACAGGTTGGCCCGGGGGGAGATGTCGGAAATGCTGTGGCCGTAGGTGTCCAGCACCATTTGGAAGTTGCCGGCCTGCTCCTCCTGCCCCAACAGGGAGCGCTCGATGATGCGGATCTCGGCCTGGATATTGAGGTTGCGCAGCAACATGTCTTGGAAGGCCGGCGCCAGCAGTTCCGCCTGGGGTCCGGACGCGGCCAGTAGCTCCACACCGGTGATGCCGTCGGCGAAGCCGGCCTCGGCCAGCAATCCCCGGGCTGTTTCGATGTCTTCGCTCTTGTCCTCGCGGTAGCCGGGAAGCTGGGCGATCACCTCCGGCGGGGTGGCGTAGGGGTCGCCGTAGGGCACCCAGCGGGTCAGGTTGATCTGCTCCTGGGTGGCGAAGGCCTTGATCAGGTTCTGGCGGCTGACCGCCAGGTGGATGGCCCGCCGCACCCGGGGATCGTCGAAAGGGGGGTGCTTGGTGTTGAAGAGCACCCAGTAGGCGCCAAAGTTGGCCAGCTTGTTCACCTGGACGATATCCGGCCGGTTCTCGCCCTCGGTCCACGTCTCAAAGGCCACGTTCCAGGACATGTCCGCCTGCCCCGTCAACACGGCGGTGCCCCGGTCCGACCAGGCAGGGACGTGGAGCATCTCCAGGGTGTCGATGTAGGGCAGCTCGCTGTCCCAGTAGTCGGGGTTGCGCTCCAGGACCCATTTCTCCGCGGTCTTGTAATCCACGTAGCGGAAGGCGCCGGTACCCGGTGCGATGACTTCCCGCAGGTCGTAGTTGTGTTCTTCCAGGGTCTTTTTGGAGTAGATGCCGAAGGCGGTGCCGGCCAGCAGGTCCACGAAATAGGCCCGGGGAGCACCCAGGTTGAAGCGCACGGTGCGGGCGTCCACCGCCTCCACAGAATCCACCATGGAGAACTCGTTCTTGAACTGGCTGATGATGCCTTCCGGCGGGTTGATGATGCGGTTGAAGGTGGCGACCACATCGTCGGCGCTGAAGGGTTCGCCATCGTGGAACTTCACCCCTTCCCGCAGGGTGAAGGTGTAGGTCTTGCCGTCCTCAGAGACTTCCCAGCTCTCGGCCAGGTCCGGCACCACGCTGCGCAGGCCGTCCACCAGGTTGCGACGCACCAGGTTGTTGTACATGTGACAGAGGACATGGGCCGCGCCGCCCTGGTGCAGGTCGAAGCTGGCCGTGGTCACGCCGAAGGCCGTGCGCAGGGTCCCGCCCCGTTTGGGGTTGCCGCCCGGGCGCAGGAAGCCCCCTTCCCAGCTGGCGGGCTGCTCCGGTTCGGCAGGACCCTGGGACGCAGCCGGTGGCTCCGAGGGGGATGGCGCGCTGGGGGCACAGGCGGCCAGGAGGCCCATACCTGCGCCGGCACCCAAGATCTGAAGAAAAGTGCGGCGGGAGACGGAGCGGGTCCCTCGCGGGCGGGGATCGGTGGGTTGGACTAGGTTCATAGCACTACCTCCTCTGGTGATGGGTGAAAATGGGGAGCCGGAAGAGATGGCGGGCATGGTCAGGTGGTATAAAGATCTGTCCAATAACGGCAAAACGCACCAGGAATTTGGACCGCTGGAAATATCAACCGATTCTGATCATGCCGGGCCGGATGGACCCGATGGGGTCCGAGAGATTGGATTGACCGATGGAAGAGGGGCTGCCGGAGTCCTTCGAGGGTAGGGAGCGGGACCGCCGACCACCCATGTCACCGTCATCCAGATGACAGACGGGACGTAACCATCCGGTCCTGTCCATTATAGGGGGCGCCTTGAACGTTTGTCAAACGTCGGGGCGAGCCCCCATGGCGTCTTCCATCTTCACCTACCAGGGCGGCACACCCACTGAATCCCGATAAGCTGCAGGCGTTACTGCCGCTCGATTACAATCTAAAACCCACAGATTTCACAAAAGGGGAACAAAAAATACCAGGAAGCCGTCTCCCCGGCAGCATCCCCCCACAGGATACCGTCACAATGGCAGCTTCCTGGCATTTGCCCATGGCCAGTATAGCAGGGGCCCGGCGTCCATGCCCGATGCCAACCTGTCAACGAACCGACGTCTGTCGTACGCCCCTCTGTCGCACGGGATGGCGCCCTGGCTCTACTCGCCGGGACCGTTCCGCAAATAGGCAATGGTCTGGGGCCCCTCGGGCAGAACGCAGATGCGGGCGTCTGGGCCCATCTGCTCCAGCAGACAGGTCACCGTGGCACTGATGTTGCGGCAGGGGGTGAAGAGGGCCTGCTCGATCTGGGCGTCGCTGAGGCCATCGCTGTAGACCCGCACATCCGCGTGGAGCTGGATCTGGGCCTGAATCTGGACCTGCCACTGGTCCTGGGCGGCGAAGCCCGGCCGGGCGATCAGGTTCAGCACCCCCTGGGGCGAGCCGCCTTCGGCCAACAGTTGGGCATAGCGGCCGTGGTCCGGCAGGCCATCCTGACAGGCGCCGGCCAGGATGATGGCCCCGCCGGGCCGCACGATCTGGCGGGCGGCGCTCATGCCCTTCACACACTGGTAGAGGTTCTGGTCCAGGGGATAGCCGCTGTTGGTCGTGATCACGATGTCGTAGGGTTCATTCACCGGAACCATGGCGTTCTGGCGGACGAAGTCACAGCCAGCCCGGTGCGCGGCCAGCAGATCCCCCGCGAAGACACCGGTAATCTGCTTCTGGGCGTTGAGGGTCACGTTGAGGAGGAAGGTGGGCTGCACCATCAACGCCACCTCCCGCATCTCCTCCCAGATGGGGTTGCCCTCGGTCACGCCCCAGGTGGCCTTGGGATGGGCGATCATGGCCCGGCCGTGGTTGCTGAGGACGCTCTCCGCGCCGGCCAGGGCAGGCAACACGCCCTTGGGCCCCCCACTGAAACCGGCAAAAAAGTGGGGCTCGATGAAACCGGTCAAGATCGCCAGGTCCGACTCCACCAGCAGTCGGTTAACCCGAACAGGATGGCCGAAGGAGGTGGTGCCCAGGGGCACCAGGTTGGCGTCGTCGTAGGCGTCGTGTTGCAGGCAGCGGTAGTTGTCCACGATGGCGTCGCCCAGCATGCCCCGCAGCTCGGCTTCGGTCTGCCGGCGGTGGGTGCCCAGCGCGTTGAGCAGGGTGATGTCCTGACGGGCCACGCCGGCCGCCTCCAGCTCCGCCAGCAGCACAGGCAGGATGCGGTCGTTGGGGGTGGCCCGGGTGATGTCGCTGTGGACCACCAACACCTTGTCCCCCGGCTTGACCCGGGCGGCCAGGGGCGCCGAGGCGATGGGTACCTGCAGGGCCTGGCGCAGCGCGGCCCCTTCATCCGGCAGGCCGGGAACCGGCCGGGACGTCAGTACATGGGTCTGATCGGGCAATTCGACCTCCAGGCCATGGCGGCCGTAGGCCAGCTCCACCCGCATGATGCTCCTCCTTCCCTTCCACAGCGTCCCTGACGTGGCGCCATCACTCTCCGACGGGCACCGCAGTGCCCCGGGCCATGGGCGGCCACACATGGTTCGGACTCACGGCGAACAGGCGCTGCAACTGCCCCACCCTGGTCAGCCCCTGCACCTTGATCTGCCCCTTGAGCATGGCCAGCATGGGATTCTGCAAACCAAAGGTGAAGGCCTTCAGATAGGTGGCGATGTCGGTACTCATGTGGATATCCGGCGAATCCACCGGGCCCGGCTCCACGCGACAGCCGCCCTCCCCCACGTGAAAGGTCCACTCGCCGCCGCCCTCCCCACTCAGGCTCAGGGTCCAGCGCAGGGTCTGCTGGGTGGGCGTCACCGCGCCCGCGATCAGCTCCATCATGAAGTCCAGGGCCCGTTCCACCGCCGATTGGGGCAGGTGGGGCAAGGTGTTGTCCCGTCGCAGCCGGGCTTCGGCGAAGTGGAGCCACTGGTGCCAGAGGTTGTACTCCAGGGCCAGGCGCAGGGTACGCCAGCCCCGCACCCGCAGGATGGGCAACCACAGGGGCCGGTCCAGGGCCTGGGCGCCGTGGTGATCCACCAGGCGCTGGAGGAGGATGCGCAGGGTATCCTGGCTGGCCCGCATGGCGTCGAACGCCTGGCGCCCGGTCTGGCCGATGGAGCGGCGGGCAAATTGGGCCTGGTTCCAGGCGTCCAGCTCCGCCAGGGTGGTGATGGCCGCTGGCTCGACCACGGCCGCCCCCTGTTCGATGGCATCCACCAGCAGGCGGTTGAAGCAGGCCAGGTGGTACGGCACGTCGGCGAAAGTCCAGGCTTTCCCATGGGCGTGGGACCAGTCAGCCGAGGAGAGCCGGTTGAAGAAGCGGTTGAGGGCCGTCCACAGCGCCTCCTGGTCGGCGATGAGGACGGCATCCGCCTGGGACAATGAATTCATAGCCATATACGGGTCGGTGGTGGGTGGGGCGTGAGCCGGCTGACTGGGTCAGGAAGATCTCCGGGGCCGTTGTTCGACGCACCACCCACTACGCACGACGTCACGGTTCGAGAACCTCTCCGCGCGCTGCGGTAAAATGCCGTTCCCCACCATCACCGGGGCGGATGGACGCGCGACGGGAACTCGGGCAGGCCACGGATGCCCAGGCGCAGGCGGAAGAGCCCGCCGGCACCGGGGCCGTTGGTGGCCTTGTCGTTGCCGCCCGCGGTAGTGACGTAGATGTCGGTGTAGTCCGGGCCGCCGAAGATGACGCTGGAAACCTTTTTGGCCGGGAAAAAGATGCGCTGCAGCTCCTCACCTTCCGGCGAGTAGCGCACCAGGCAGCTTCCATCCCAGCGGGCGGACCAGACGCAACCCTCCGCGTCCACGGTCATGCCGTCGGGCACGCCTTCCTCGCCGGTCAGATCCTTGAAGACCCGCTGGTTGGAGAGCTCGCCCGTGGCCTGGTCGTAGTCGAAGAGGTAGATCTTCTTGGCGCCCGATTCGGTGTAGTAGAGCTGGCGGCGATCCAGGGTCAGGCCCATGCCGTTGGAGACCTGGATGCCGTCCAACAACTTGTGCAGGGAGCCGTCGGTGTCCAGCCGATACAGGTGGCCGCCCCGCTCCCGGATGGGCATGGTGCCACAGAAGACCCGCCCTTCCGGGTCGGCGAAGACATCGTTGAAGCGGGATTCCCGCTCCTCCGGGATCTCCTCGATCACGGTCTCCAGCTGGCCGTCCCGCCAGATCTTGACCGCGCCCCGGGCCATGAACAGCAACAGGGCGCCATCGTCCTGGATGGTGAAGCCGCCCACCACATCGCCCTGGTAGAACTGTTCATGATGGCCTGTGGCCGGATCGTAGCGGAACATGCGCCCGGTGGGGATGTCCACCCAGTAGAGGCGCCCCTCCTGGGGATGCCAGAGGGGGCCTTCCCCGGTGACGCATTGATAGTCGGCAATCAGTTCGGGTTCCATGGTCTTCCTCCATGATTTTGGCTCCGCAGATGGCTCCACAGCAGAAACTACAGATTACACAGATGAACACTGGTTTTACAAGATTTTTCTCTAGAAATCCTTTGCATCTTGGCGCCTTTGCGTTAAAAAATGCCCTCTTTGCAGGAGAGACGTAGGTCATGCATCCTTGCGTGACAGGGGGGCGAGGTAGAGACCCACGGCCATGCGTCTCCACTGGTCCCCATGTCCGGTCGGGAGGCCGGACCTACGACGCAGGCGTGAGCCCGCCTATACACCGCCTATCATTTGCCCTGCGGGCGCGTGAACGCTTCTCGGTGCTAAGGGCCGTCGGGAAGGACGGGGACCGCGGCCAGGGGATCGTCCACGGCCTGCATCCAATCAACCAGGGCTCGGGCCAGCCGTTCCCCTTCGGCCCGGTGGGCGGGCTGGCCGGCCAGGTCCCGGGTCTCCCAGGGATCCTCGGCCAGGTGGAAGAGCTGGAGTCGATCTTCGCCCACGCCGCGCTCGTGGGCCCGGTAGTAGCGGATCAGCTTCCAGCGGCCGTCGCTGACCATACGCTGCACATCCTTGTAGATGGCGTAGACCGTCTCCCGGCCGGCTGTCTCATGCCCCTGCACCAGGCGGGCAAAGCTGCGGCCGTCCACCGTGGGCGGGATGGGCAGGCCCACCAGGTCGCAGAGGGTGGGGAAGAGGTCATAGCTGTAGACCAGCTCGTCCACCTGGCGGCCGGCGGGCACGCCCGGCCCGCGCAGGATCAGGGGCACCCGCACGCTGTGGTCGTACAGGTTTTGCTTGCCCATGAGGCCGTGCTGGCCCACAGCCAGGCCATGGTCGGCCAGGTAGACGACCAGGGTGTCGTCAGCATGGCCGGCTTGTTCCAGCGCTGCCAGCACCCGGCCGATTTGGGCATCCATATGGCTGATCATGCCGTAGTAATCGGCCATATGCCGGCGAATCACCTCCGGCGTCCGGGGCCAGGGCGCCAACTGCTCATCCCGCACCCGCAGCTCGCCGTTGTCGAAGGGATGCTCGGGCAGGAAGTTGGGCGGCAGTAGGATGGACGCCGGGTCGTAGAGGGCGGCGTACTCCGGCGGGGGCGTGCGGGGATCGTGGGGCGCAGTGAAGGCCAGGTACAGGAAAAAGGGACGGCCGTCCGCATGGTTGGCCAGAAAATCCACCGCGGCATCGGCGAAGAGCTCACTGGAGAAGCCCTCACCGGTGTAGGCAGCCTCCGGCGGGTAAGTTCCCGTAGGATCGAAGTCGTTCAGGGGGACCTTGTCGTGGTCGCACATGCCGCCGAAGAAGATGCGGGCCGCGCCTTCAAAGCTACGGACAAAGCTGGACCGGTCGTTGTGCCACTTCCCCGTGGCAAAGGTCCGGTAGCCGGCCCCTCGCAGGGTTTCCCCCAGCAGGGCCAGCTCGGGATTCAGGGTTGAAAGGGCGCGTCCACCTTCCACAGTGCGGCCCACCGAAGAGCGGAACACGTGGGCCCCGGTGTGCAGACAGGCCCGGGCCGGGATACAGACCGCGCCGGTCATGCCGCCCATGATGTGGGCCCGGCGCATGGCTACCCCGTCGGCGGCCAGTCGGTCCAGAACCGGCGTCTGCACGGTGGGCTCGCCGAAGCCATGGAGGGCGCTGTGGCGATGGTCGTCGGAGATGATGAGCAGGATGTTGGGATGGGTGGTCATGAGAGATTCAGGTTCAGGATGCTCGCCGGCAGGAGTGGATATGGTCTTGGGCAGTACTCTACTGGGAATGGAGCCATTTGTCAATCAAGGGCGGGGTTTGGGGTGCAAGTAAGAGTTGTCAGTGAAGTAGGAATAGAAGGACCTCCGAAGATGTGTAGAATAGAACACTAAAACCAAACCC